>Ga0228535_1000175_pt1 | contig 210023 bp, 157 predicted proteins | sample SJ1metagenome_FD_168457 | JGI IMG/M metagenome (GOLD analysis project Ga0228535, IMG submission 168457) | Enriched culture of PCE-dechlorinating microbial communities from Ithaca, New York, USA - SJ1 | ecosystem: Engineered > Modeled > Simulated communities (microbial... > Unclassified... | reverse complement strand
AGATGAGAGCAATCCGGCTTCAGCGACACGAGGTCTGCCCAGACTGGAACTACACGATTGATCCCAATACCTCATAACATCCGAATCTTTTTCTTTACGAGTCCTAAGGCTGCAAAGCACACAAGTCACCGATGCCGGGGTAGAGCAACTTAAACGGAGCTGGCCAAAGCTAACCATCGTACGATGAGAGGCGTGGCCCCGGAATGAGCCTGCAAACCGCGAAGGCGCCGAGATAGCCCCCTTGACATGCGTGCTGCTCGCCGCCGGTAGAAACATCTTTATGGCTTGGCCGCCAGATCGGCGCAGACTAGTTCTTTGTCGTTGCGGGCGTAGATGCGGCGACTTGCGAAGGCGGGGTGGGACCAGCAGACGCCGCCACGCTGGTTGAGTTGCTCTCTTGTGGGTTCGATCAGCTTCGCCCGGCTGATTTCGTGAAAGCCTTTCGGGTCCAGACGCGCGATGATCAGTTCGCCGCGCTCGTTGAACATCCAGATTCTATCGTCATTGCGGACCAGGTGGATGTTGGACCAGCGGGCCTTGGGCACAGCCGTGAGGTCCTCCCAGATGCGGTCGCCCGTCTTGAGGTCCAGGCAGCGGAGTTCGCCGTGGCTGTCCACGCCGTAAATGTAGCCGCCCAAGATCAGCGGCGTCGAGATGCAGCAGTGCAGAGCGTCCGTGTTCCGTTCGTTCTCGCCCCGGCGGCGCCAGAGCGCCTCGACCGCGAGCTTGTCCTGGTGGACCTTCAGCAGCAGCATGCCGTCGTAGAAACTCGTGGCGGTCAGGTGTGTCCCATCGAAGACGGGCGTGGCCGTCGTAATGACCATTTCCTTGGGCGGGAACGGATGTTCCCAATGGAGTTGGCCGGTCTGCGGGTCCAGGCCGACCACCCGTTCGCCCGTGATGCAGGCGAGCACGCGCTTGCCCGCCTGCTCGATCACAATCGGTGAGGAATAGGAGACCGGATCGTTCAGGGCCCGCCAGCGTTCCTGACCGGTGGCCTTGTCGAACGCCATGAGCGAGGCGCCGTCCCTGCCGCCGATGTGCACAATGACCAAATCCCCCTCGATCAGAGGCGACGCGGCGATCCCCCAGACCGGGATTCTGGCGTTGTACTCCTGGCGACAATCATGCTTCCAGAGCATCTCCCCGGATCGGACGTCGAAGCAATGCAGGTGCCCCATGGTCCCCAAGGCATAAGCCCGATCCTCGTCGATCGTGACCGAACAACGGGGCCCCGCCTCGTACTGGACGCCCTGGTAGCGACAGTCGTACGTATACGACCACAATTCCCGACCCGTCCCGGCATCGAAACAAAGTACACGCTCCTGGGGGTTGGGCCTGGCGATGCGATCCATGACGAACACGCGGCCCCCAGCCACAGTCGGCCCGCTGTAGCCACTGCCAACCTCGACCCGCCACTTGATCGGCACCTGGGCCGAATCGAATCGCTCGACGAGTCCCGTCTCCGTCCAGACGCCGTCCCGCGCGGGCCCTCGCCACTGCGGCCAGTCCGACGCAAAAGAGGAATTCGCTCCCCCCATCGCGGCGACGATTGCCCACATTGTCAAGATTCTATTGAACGCCTTGCAGATCGGCATCTGGACCTCCCATGTTCATCTGATCCGTTACATTACCAGGAATCCTCCTGGCGGGCAAGAGCCGAGGCCTGTAGGCTGCAGGTCTGGGCAATAACACGGATAGACCCCGATCGCCAGGAAAGGACCACAAAAGCAACCGGACGCTCTCGCGGGAGTGCCGACCCCGTTTGTGATTTCCAGGCAGGTGTAAGCGTACGACGAGACAATCCCGTTCGAGAGATAAAACGGCACAAGAGCGGATCCGACGCACAAAATCCAGCACTATCTGGTAGAATGTGAAGAAGTGGATCGTCAGAAGTTGACGCAGGTTGGTGTCGTAACCGGCAGTTGGGCAGAGGTATCGAATCGTCATGAGAGGCAGGGCGTTTTTCGCGAGGGTCTACGCTTGGTGGCTGGCCGCCTGCAATCGGGTCATTCCCCGACGATGGAGACAGAGGCACGCGTCCAGTCCTTTCGAGGTAATCGCTCATCGCGGGGCGTCGCACCTGGCGCCGGAGAACACCCTGGCCTCGGTGAGACTCGCGTGGGAACTGGGCGCCGACGTGGTCGAGGTGGACGTGCACCTGACGAAGGACAATCGCATCGTGGCCAGTCATGACCCGACGACCCTGCGAACCTCCGGCACGGACCTGAAGATTGCAGACACACATTCCGCGGATCTTCGCGAACTGGATGTCGGCAGCCACAAGCACGCGGATTTCGCGGGCGAGTCCATCCCCTTCCTGGAGGAGGTCCTCGAAACCATCCCCTCCGGTCGGCGTCTGTTCATTGAGATCAAGACCGGTCCCGAGATCCTGGCGGTCCTCGCTGAGACGATCACTCGCAGCGGCAAACGGCCTCAGGTCGCTGTCATCGGCTTCGACCTGCCGACGATGAAGGCGGCCAAAGAGATCATGCCCGATGTCCCCGCTCACTGGCTGTGCGACAGGAACGTCTGGGCCTCGTCCGGCGACTCGCTCGCCAGAACCGCCAAAGCCCACGGCCTCGACGGCCTGAACGTCCACTGGTCGGGCGTCACCTGGCGATTCGCCCGCGCGGTGCGGAGGGCAGGTCTGCGGCTCTACGCTTGGACCGTGGATCGCGGCACGGACGCCGACCGCCTTCGTGACCTGGGCGTCGACGGCGTCACGACCAATCGTCCCGGCTGGCTTAAGAAACGACTCCTCTCTCGACACAGCTCGCAGGAAAATTCCAACGCCCCGCAAAAACCCGACTCCGCTCAAGATTCATAGACTCCAGGCGTCATAGGGCTGCATGGAAAGGCCCCGCTCGGAGATCAGAACGGGCTAGGCGGCGCTCCGACGGCCCCTGCCCAAGAACAGCGAGAGCATCTCGATGCGAAGGGCCCGGGCAACTGCTCCGTAAACGAGCGTTCCCGCGAGAACCGCAAGACCCAGAGAGAGAACGCGGGCGGACTGCCCCAGGAGGGATTGTATCCCCACTACCGCCCCGGCCATGCAGATCGTAGCGACCGCGGTGTCGCGTAAGGCCCGGCCGGTCCCAGCCAGAACGCCAGGACCGAGACGCCGGCGGAGAGCTGTAACGAGCATCGCCACCTGGATATACGAACAGAGGGCCGTCGCGACGGCAAGGCCACCGCTGCCCAGAGGCCATACCAGGACGAGATTCAGAATCAGACTGATGCCCACCGCCAGCAAGGCGGTACGCGCCGGCGTTTTCGATTCCTGGAGGGAATAGAAGGCCCGCGTCAGGATCTGCTGAGCGAAGTAGCCCGCCAGACCCAGCGCGTAGAAGCAAAGAGTCGCAGCGGTCGCGACACTGTCGGCCCGCGTGAATTCCCCTCGCTCCAGGATGACCGCAACCACCGGTCGGCTGATCAGCAGCAATCCCACCGTGGCAGGCGCTGCGACGAAGATCGTGCAACGCATGCCCCAGGAAATGGTCCGGCGGAGCGAACCGAAGTCCCGGTTGGCGGCATCGACGCTCATGTCGGGAAAGATGGCCGTCGCCAGGGATACGCCGAACAGGCCCAGCGGAAGCTGATAGAGCCTCTGAGCGTAGAACAGGTGCGACACCGCCCCCTCCCAGAGGGGGTAGCGGATCGCGCGGCCCAGCAGGGAGAAGGACTCGCCCTTCTCGACCGATCCGGAAAGCCACAGGGCGGTGAAGTCGTTGATGAGCGTGCTGATCTGCGTGGCGGTCAGGCCCAGGATCATGGGCCCCATCAGGAGCAACACCCGTCGAAACGGCTCGGACCGCACATCCCAGGCCGGTCTCAGGGAGACACCGTGTTTCCAGAGCGGCGGCGCCTGCATCGCCAGTTGCACCAAGCCTGCGAGCACGACGCCAACCGACACGACAAAGACGATTGTGCGTTGCGGAAGGTGGAAGACCCATGCCCCCAGGCAAAGCCCTCCTATGAGAAACGCGTTCAGCACCAAGGGGGTCGCGGCAGGTGTCGCGAAGTGCCGGTGGGTGTTCAGGATGCCGCCCAGAATGGCCACGACGCAGATGAGAACCATGTACGGCAGCATCAAACCGGTCAATGCAACCTTGAGCCGGGCGCCCTCGTGGGAAGCGAAGAAATGATAGTACCCCCAGAGAGCCCCCTCGCCCAGCACAGTAACCGCCGCCAGCAGGACGAAAACCGCGGTCGCGACCGACATGGCCAGGCGGTTGGCGTTGTGAGGGTCGTGCTGCAACTGCTCGCTGTAGACCGGGATCAAGGACGAGGCCGCGGCCCCTTCGCCGAAGAGCCGACGGGCCAGATTGGGGATCTTGAACGCGATGGCCCAGCCGTCCATCAAGGCGCCGGCCCCGAGGAAGTACGCGAACGCCATGTCGCGCAGCATGCCCAGGACCCGGCTCAGGGCGGTCAAGACCACGATCTGTCGGAATCCCTTGATCAACCTACTTCCTCGGCGCGACGCTGAACGGACGGCACCGGCCGATGTTGTTGAGCAGGCCGACAGCCATCATGTTGACCAGGAGACTCGATCCGCCGTAGCTGACGAACGGCAGCGTCAGCCCGGTGATCGGCATGATGCCCAGGGTCATCCCTACGTTGACGAGCACCTGGACGGAGAACATGGCCGTGATCCCCACGGCCACCAGCCGGGCGAATGGGTCGATGTTGTGGGCTGCGATCTCCAGCCCGCACAGGACCAGCACGACGTACAGGCCCAGGAACAGAAGACTGCCCAGGAAACCGAACTGATGCGCAATCACCGGGAAGATAAAATCGTTGTGTCGTTCCGCCAGAAAATCGTACTTGATGAAGGGTCCGCGCCCGAACCCCCTCCCGGTCAATCCGCCGGAAGCGATGGCGAACTTGGATCGAATCAGGTGATACCCCAGCTTGATCTGCCAGTGACGCTCGGTGAACTTGCCGCCGACCAGGACGTTGGCGACGGTCGGATTCGTCTCGGCCTTTTCCCGAAGCCACTGGCTCTGCAGGAGAACGCCGCTGATCCGCTCCCGTTGATAGGCGTGCATCTTGAGCCACATCAGGGGACTGACCAGCAACGCCAGAAGCACCACCAGCAGCAGGTGTTTGGGCCTGGCCCCGGCGATGAACAGCATCGTGAAAAACACCGGCATCATCAGCATCGCGGTCCCCAGGTTGGGCTCGATCAGGATCAGCCCCACAGGCAACAGCGTCAAGGCGAAAGGACCGATCAAGGCCCGGAAGCTGCGGTAGTTGCTGCGATAGCGGAGATACCACGCCAAGGCCAACACATAGGCCAGCTTGCAGAACTCCGACGGTTGGACCTGTGGGAATGAAGGGTGAAACACCAGCCAGCGGTGGACATCATTGCGGTTGGACCCGGCGAAGGGAAGCGGGACATACCGACTGGCCGCCAGGTAGACCAGAAGCCCCAGAACAATCCCGAAGATCCAGTAGCTGAGGTCTCCCAGCCGACGATAGTTGAAGATATTGGCTGCGACGAAGCCCAGCAGGCCGAAACCGATGAAGACAAGCTGCTTGCGCCACAGACCAGCCTTCTGGGCGATGTCCTTGACGTCGGCGGGACTGGGCTCGACCGGGTTTCCGATCGCATAGATCGTCAGAACCCCGACCAGAAGCAGCAGCAACACGCTGGCCAGCAGGGAGATCCTGACGAACAGCAGCCGTCCCGTGAGAAAATTACGCATGGTGCGAGCATACCATAATCAGCCGTCGTCGTACATGAAGGAGCGACCGAAATCGAACCGATGCCGGCCACCGCGGCGGAAAGAAAATGCCGTTTTCCGAGTGGATTTCGGGGATTTTGGCTTTTCGAGCCATCCGCCCTCCTGTCTTTCGCCTCGTCAGGATGCAACACCCCCCTGGGCGTCGGTCGCAATGCAACGCTGGATTCGGTTATGGAACCGCGGTCGAACAGGGGATGGTCCGAGGAGGCAAGACGCATCGAGGGTCCAAAGTCCTCTTTTGGACTTGATTTTTCCGTTCATTTATGGTAGCTTGGGAACAGGTCTGTACAATCGCGGAACAGCGTCTGTGTCCCAACCGCCCGCAGGCTCGCCTGCGGGCAGAAAAGGAGGAGAACCGCAGTCACGACGGATTCGCGCCAGCCCACTCCGGGGGTGCGTTCGGTCTGTTTGCATGTCTCCCCCAAGACGACGGTCTGCGACCCGGTATTGGCGTCTTTCGACAAGCGAAGAAAGCTGACAAGAATCCTGCGGGGCCCTGGCTTCGCAGAGTAAAGCAAAGAACGAAGAAAGAAAGAGAAAGGTAGGTACCGTCATGAGGAAGCTGAGCTTGTTGCTGGCATCGCTTCTTTTTGCCACCCCGGCGATGGCCGCCGTACGCATCACCGTCGAGCCTGACGGCTCCATGGCCGCGATCAAGTATGCGACGGACGGAGAGAGAGTCCGGGCCTTTGCCCTGGACATCACCGTCAACAAGGGCAAGATCCTGGCGATCTCCGATTTCATCCGCGGCGAAAGCACTGCTCAGAACCCCGGCTACGGCATCTTCCCCGGCAATTTCGCCCGCTACATCACGGTCAACGCCGCCACCGGCGAAGTGGTCACGTGGGACCCGGCCGGATACACGCCTGTCGCCGATCCGTGCGATCCCGGCGCTCTTGGCGGCCTGGGCACCAACGGCATCACCGTCGAGATGGGCGCCCTGTATTACCCCCCAAGCGATGATTCGCCGAACGCGCCGCCCACCAGCGGACTGCTGTTCAAACTGACCCTCAGCGAAGCCGCCACCGTGACCCTCGCGCTGAACGAGGTTCGCGGAGGCGTCGTTCTGACGAACCCCGAGATCGCCGCGACGGTCGATCTGAGCCAGGCGGTCAACGTCACTGTCGGCGGCGGCGCGGTCGCAGCCGCGGACCTGATCCCCGCCAGTCACCCGGATTATGCCGAGTGGGTGGCCGTTGGAAAGCCCGCCTGCTGGGCCTACCCCCGGCAGTGCCACGGCGACGCGGACGGCCTGAAAGAAGGCTCGACCAAGGCCGGCTTCCACTACGTCGGTCTCCAGGACATGGCGGTGTTCTCCAAGGCCTATCAGGTCATGGAGCCGCCGTTCGGCCCCGGCATCGCCGCTATTGAGAACGGCATCTGTGCGGACTTCGCCCGCGACGTGGAAGGCTCGGCCAAGACCGGCTTCTACCGCGTGGGCGCCACGGATCTGAATGTCCTGGCCGCCAGTTGGTTCGTCAAGGAGGCCCCCGACGGCCCCGGCGTGCCCGGCGATTGCGGCGGCAATCTGACGCCTTGATTTCTTTCGCATCAGGCTTGGTGGCGTGCAGACAACGAACCGTGCTCCAGTTGCTGTATCACGCGATTGCCCGGAAGCCTGAAGGAATGGACGGAAGGAGGAGATGATGAAGAGTTCGTTTGCTCTGGTATTGGTGGCGGCGCTGGCTTCGGTCGCCCCTGCCGACCTGACCCTGGTGGGCATGCCGTCCGAGCCAATCGGCGTCGGCGACACACTCACGATCACCGTGTCCAACAGCCTCGGCGGCTCGTACGCAGGCTGGCTCGAGATCGTGACGCCTGCCGTCGCGGCGTTTGACGGCGCGCCGGAATTCACCCCGGCCGGCAATCCCGGCGGCACGTCGCAGATGAAGTACTGGCCCGAATACGGCGCCTGGTACGAGTTCTCCATCGTCAGCTTCCCGCCGAGTCCGGCTGTCCAGGCCGGGGACCATGTCCTCGTCCACGTCGTCGCCGTCGGCGAGGGAACGACCCAGTTGAACCTCTACGACAGCGACGGTGTGACGCTCCTGGATCGACAGGCAGTTACCGTGATCCCGGAGCCGGCCACGATCGCTCTGCTCGGCCTCGGCGGCCTGCTCTTGCGTCGCCGCAAGTAGAGCACGGTCCTACAGACGCATCGACCGAGGCAGGCCCCGCGACCTGCCTCGGTTTTTTTGCCCGCGTGCGACGCCGGTGGTACAATGCCGCCGGTTGGCAACGATTCGAATGGTGGAAAGGATTCTATCGCATGAAAGTCGCAGAGACGCTGGTGATCGCGGCGTGCGTGACGATATCGACTGTCGCAGGCTGTCATCGACCGCAGAGCGAACCGGTCTCTGTGGACCCGGTCGTCGTGGTCACGGAGGATGGATCGGCGTTCCCGGCGGTCCTGGCCGGTCGATGGAAAGCGGATCGGCACGGTTGGGAATTCGTCATCGAGCCCGACGGCCGCATCTCCTCAGCGGTCCTGAGTTTCGGTCGGGTCGCCGTCCTCCCAGGCCGAACGACCACGCTCACGACCACAACAGGCGAACAAGCGACTCTCACCCCAGGCCCTTGGGCGATCCACTACGATCCAACCTCCGCCCTGCTGACGATCAAGATCGCCATGGACCATGTTCGCGTCCCCATGACGCCCAACCTCCTGGAAGGCTCCAGCACCGACGTCTTCACCGGCGCCCTCTCGCCCTCGATGGACACCTGGCAGGCCGAGTGGACGACATTCACCTCCTACAAGGCCCACACCGCCGACGGCGCGACCGCCGACCTGTCCACCGACAAGACCTACGGCGAAACCGTGTCGCTGGTCTTCACCAAGACCGCAGGTCGTTAGCGGAGCCCCCGGACACACCATCCCCCTGCGGCATGCCCTCCCCTCTCCACACCCAAGGTATCGACGTCTTTCTATTTTGCTGTTCTGTTCTGGATTTTTTTGCACGAATCTTGGGGGGCCGGTAGAATAGAGGGTGCTGGGACTCAAACAGCTTTGATGATGCCTCCTACGATGCAGTCTTGAATCAGCGGCGGGTGGGCGTTGGGAACCCGTGCAACAGGAGAGGTCTTTGGGAGAAAGAGGCGAAAAGCGATGCGCTATCGAGGGAGACACACCGGCAGCCCACCCTTCTCATGGCGCAAAGATCGGCCATGTACTACCGCCAATCGAACAGGATTCACGCTGATTGAATTGCTCGTGGTGGTCGGCCTGATCGCGCTGCTGTTGGCCATTCTGTTGCCTTCGCTGCAACTGGCTCGCAGCCATGCGCAGGCCGTGGTCTGCCTTTCGCACCTCAGACAATGGGGAACGACGTTCGCTCTCTACACCCAGGAAAACGAAGGCCGTCTTCCGCCTATCCCCTCCGAGGCCTTATGGCTAATACGCGGAGTGCAGGCAAAGCAGGGCGATGCGAATGAGCCTCGTGTCGCTCGCAGCATCCACACGCGAGGGATCGCTTGTTGTCCGAGGGCGACGAGACTCTCCGAAACACCTTTCAGCAACGTCGAACTCACAGGCCGCGTAAGGATTACGGTGACTAAAGGTGATGCCCTAGCGGCCTGGGAGATCACGGATCCCGGGCCGCCCTTTCGTGGGAGCTATGGCCTGAACCTGGGGCTGTTCCGCGATCCCCCCGGAGGGTATCAGCCCTCCGTTAGTATGAATGTGCTGGGGATTGACACCCTCATCTATCAAGGGGGCGTCGAGGATTCCGGCGATTCTCGATTCCCCAAGTCCATCCGGCTACCCGGACTGGAACGCGATGCCCACTCCGGATGGCTTCCGCGCGAGTTCTGGAATGCCTTTTTGCATGAAACGCCATGGCACGTATGTCAACGGCCTCTTTCTCGACTGGTCGGCGCGACGGATCGACTTGAAAGAACTATGGGTGTTGCCATGGTATCCGAGATTCGATACGGCCGGTCGTTGGACCAAGGCAGGCGGCGTGCAGCCGGAAAGATGGCCCAGATGGTTGCGCGGTTGTAGGGACTATTGAGTGAGCGTTTCACCCAGTTCATCGGTTGGTGCTTATCTATGCTGAGATCTCTGGCGACAGGCGGAGGTCAAGAATGATCGAAGTGAGTGAGAGACAACAGTGTCAGACCTACACATTTGATTCGGCTGAAAAACCCAGGTTGCTGGAGAGTGGGCGTAGCTTTTCTGAGGGCGCAACAGTGTCAGACCTACACATTTCACATTCGAGGAGTCGGGTTTTGTGCTTGATTCGGTCCGTGGAGCGGGTGTATCTTGAGACAGGTTGCCGATCGGATTGGACGACGAGGGAACCGCGATGGCGAGGCCGCTGCGAATCGAATACGAGGGGGCCCATTACCACGTGATGAGCCGTGGCAATGGGCGTCAGATTGTTTTCACCAAGGCGGGGGACTACGAGCTGTTCCTGGGGCGGCTCGGCCGATTCTGTCGGCAGTTTGACGTGGCGCCGTTGTGCTATTGCTGCATGGCGAATCACTTCCATCTGTACATCCAGACGCGACAGGCGAATCTCAGCCGCTTCATGCACAGCCTGCTGACCTCGTTCACCCTCGCGTCGAACCGTCGTCGTCGCAGTTGCGGCCACCTGTTCCAAAGCCGTTTCGCGGCCCATCTGATCGAGAGCCAGACCTACGGCGGCGAGGTCTCTCGGTACATCCATCTCAACCCGGTCCGCACGCGCGTCATGAAACAGGCTTCGATTTCGGACCGGCGAGTAGCCCTTCGTGCGTATCCCTGGTCGAGCTACGGGGCCTGTCTGGGTCTGTCGACGGCCCCCGAATGGTTCGATCCGACGCCGCTTCTGTGCGACTGGGGCGACAGGCGACAGGTGCAGCAGCGACGCTATGGCCAGTATGTCGAGCAAGGCCTGTTGCGGGATCTGGACAATCCCCTGGCCCGCCTCGACGGGCAGGCGATCCTGGGAACCGAGAGCTTTTGCGATCGCATTCGACGAGCCTACGTGTTAATGCGAACGGCCGACAAGCGGGAACAGCCGGCGGTCGAACGAGCCCGGCGGTCGGTCCCCTTCGAGGAGGTGGCCCGCTGCGTGGGCTGACGATGGCATGCAGCCGCATTGAACAGCAACTCCGGCGCGACAAGACACTGCTGCAAGCCTGGTTGCGAATCGAAGAGCAACTGAAGAGGCTCTGAAAGAATGTGAAATGTGTAGGTCTGACACTATGAACTTCCCAGGAGCAGAGCCGCCAGGAACTGACCAAGGCCAGGCAGAACCTCCGACAACTCCTGACCCTGCGCCAGGAAGCGGTGCTGGTTTTGAACGGACTGCTGGATTGAACTGCGGGTCTATCGAGGCTGCTTGGCTCTCTGGTATTCGAGGAACTCGACGTACTGCCTGAGCTGTCCGGCGGGCTCTTTCGCGCCCTGCTCCTGCAGGAGACGGATGTGCTTGTTGACCACGACGATGGCTTCATCGTATCGTTTCTGCTGCGCCAACGCGCGAGCGAGCTTGTCGTAGTGGACGGGATTGGAAGGCTCCAAGGCCATCGCCTTGGCGAACGCGTCGGAAGCCTTCTTGAAATCGCCGATGCAGGCCTGCATGTCGCCGAGCCAGTGCCAGACGACGAAGGAGCCGGGGTTCTCGTCCAGTTCGATCCGGAACCACTCGGCGGCTTTGACGTACTGCTCCTTCGCCTCCTTGGGTTTCTTCATGCGGTCCAGGAGCACGCCCAGGTTCATATGGACCGAGCCCACGGCGGTCTGCTTGCCGCCGGCGTCCTTCTGGGCCTGGATGGCTTCCTGGAAGGCCTTGACCGCCTCGGCGTTGCGGTTCTGGGCAACGTGCATCATGCCGATCTCGTTGGCGGCCTTCAGGGCCATCGACGGGTTGAGTTTCACCGCTTCGCGATACTTGCGAATGCTCGCGTCGTACTCGCGGGCCGCCTGCAACTCCATCGCCTCGCGCAGGTATCGGCGGGCGAGGATCTCCGCGGCGCTTTGCCGCACGACCGGCGCGAGCATGTGCTCGACCGGGGCGTGGTCGTCTGTAAGGATGGCGTGGCCGGCCCGCTCCAGGACGCGATTCACCTCCGACTCGCTCAGGAGCCAAAACTTCAGATGCCTGTTGTGCGCGTTGAGGATCGCTGTCGGATCGATCGGACGCTTCGTCGCAACCACGACGAACGTGTCCCGCAGGGAGGGCAGGCCGATCTCGCTGGTCAGGACGTATACGTGGGAGAACGTCAGCCTGGCGGTGCCAACGACCGCGCCCAGAAACCGCGCGTTGTCGTAGGTGTCGATCAGGTTGATCATGTACGCGCCGTCGTCGGTCAGCAGGCGGGCGATCTTCTCGTTGAATTCGTGCGTAACCAACTGGAACGGCACGGAGTAGTCGTTGATGGCGTCCTCGTAGATGAAATCGTATCGTCGGGCGGGCTCCTGGCCCAGAAGAAGCTGGCCCACGTGGTTCCTGGCGTCCAGGTTCACCGTCTCGATGGCGGTGTTCCTGTCGAGTCCGAAGGCCGCCATGGCGGCTTCGGTCACGCCGGGATCGATCTCGACCACCTCCACGCGGCTGCTGGGCCAGGTGGCTTTGAGGTACTGCGGAAAGGCGTACCCCCCGCCCCCGATAACCATCAGGGATAGGTCCTGTCGGCCTCCGCTCAGGCCGTGCGTGAGGCCCGCGAAAACTCGCGTGTAGAAGTACTGCAGGTTCGTCACGTCGCCCATGACCGCTTCGCTGTGCATGAGCTTGTCCTGCATGAAGGCCCGCCGGTCGGGCCGCTTGGAGGTCTGGCGGATCGCCACGTGGCAATAGGCAGTCTCGTTCTCGTACAGGACGTTGGGATCGGCCGGTTCGCGAAGAAACGCGGCGGTCCCGGCATCCTGGGCCCACTCCGCCGGGGCCATGCCCATCGTCAGCAATGCGCCGAAGATCATCGCCCAGACGTAGAGCACCCAGCAACTGAGCCAATAGAGGATGCCCACGAGCAGCATGGCCGCTCCGATGCCCCAGATGATCGTCACGCTGCCGAACGCGGAAATCAGGTAGAAGCCCGCCAGGAAGGTCCCGGCGATGCTGCCGGCGGCGCCCCAGGCGTAGATGTCGCCGATCGTGCGTCCCGTCGGCAGACCGCGGTCCAGGGCCATCTTGGCCACCACGGGCGCGATGGTGCCCAGCAAAGCGGAAGGCACGAGAAAGACCAGCAGCACGTGGATAAACACGTGGGTCGGCCAGCTCAGTCGCCAGAGCCAGAGCCAGCTCCCCACGGCGTTGTTGACGATGATGATGCTCACGCAGGCGGCCGAGGCCAGTCCGAACAGCACGGCCAGCGCGCGCCTGGCTTGATGGCGATCCGCGATCCGTCCGCCGAGATAGTTGCCCGCGGCGATGCCGGTCAGCACGACGCCGATGATGGACGTCCACGTGTACAGCGAGGAGCCCAAATCCCGCGCGACCAGACGCGAGGCGACCAGCTCCAGGATCATGATGCACGCACTGGAGAAGAACACCGTCGCGCCGGGCACGAGCATCCGCAGCACTTCCTTCAGTCTACCCATGTTCACTCTGTTCCTTATTATTTGAGTAACGCAGGAGTATACTGATCAAGCGACGGGCGGACAAGCCAATCGACCGACGCCGCTTCGAAAGCGTTCCCGACAAGGATTACGGCTGGACGGTCAAGACCATGCGACGGTAGGCAAACAGAGCCGGCCGGCCGCCGTCTTTGACCTCGAGAATCACGTGGATCGTCTGCGGCTGGCTCACCTGAGGCGCGATCAGTTCAGCCACGATCGCAGTGTCCTTCCGTATCTCCACATGGCCTCGGTAGGAACCGGCTTCCTTGTACACGAACCATCGGAACGACAGCATGTCGCCGTCGGGATCGTGGCTGCCGGAGGCGTCCAAGACGACCGACTGCCCCGCATGGACCGTCCGATAGGCCACGGCCTTGCTCCTGTCGTCGGCCAGGACGGCCACGGGATTGTGATTGGCCTTTTCAAAGGAATCCGTGACGCACCAGTCCATGCGGGCCGCAAAGTCGTGCTGATAGGCTTCCCGCCATCGCCAGATAGTGGCCTGGGCACTGGTGCACGTCACGCCGTTGTCGGCCGTGACCGTATCGCGGGCATCGTTGACATTGGTCCAGATCGGCCGCGTCTCCCCGTAACACTCGTACAACACGTAGCGACCACCCCAGCCGCCGTAGGACGGGCTGATCGCCCAGCCCAGGCCGTTGTCGATCAGGCCCAGGAAGGAAGGAGTGTCCCCTTCCATGATGTACTCGAGCTTCGGGTACAGAGCGCCCAGCGGACCGTGGCCCTTGATGATGTTCTGCTCCAGCCAGGGGTTGTCCACAAGCTCGAACTTGTGCATGGGACCGTTCTGATAGTGACGGTCGCCGGAGATGCCGGTCCACGTCGCATGATAGTACTCGCGCCAATCCACACTGCTGGGCGTGACGATGTAGGACAGCCCGGGGAAAGTCGCGCGAATCCATCGGCCGGCATCATCCTGGTCGGAGATCGCGTAGACGCGAAGCCTGGCGACGAATGCATCGAGCTGAACTTCGCTGCGGGAGTTCTTCACATCCCACAGGGCCTGGGCCAGGCAGTTGGCCCCGCCCCAAACGCTGATCCACACGGGCCGATCGTCCGGCCGGTCCACTACTTCGATGATGTGCCGAGAGCCTTCGGACTCCTTGCCGGGTCCGACTCCCTTCATTCCGAACTCTGGCAGTCCCGACTTGATCGCGCCGCGTAGCCGATCGGCGGGCGGATACCCCGAAGCATGTTTGAGCAGGTTGTCACCAACCTGGCCGTAAGCGTCGACCCGCTCGCGGATCTTATCGGGCCGAACCTTATCCCGCAACCAAACGGAGGTCGTCGCAATCAGGCCCTCCACGTCGTACTCGTTGCAGTACACCAGGAAGCGGACCATCGACTCTTCATCATCCGGCTCATTCGTGATGTCGGTGAGCACGACGACCCGCGGCTTGGGCGAGGTTTCGAATCGCACGTCCCCCGCTGTGCATTCTGTCGGCGTGAGACCGATCATTAGAAATAGGCCGAACACCATTCCGACTTGCAGACTGAAACATCGAAATCCGTGGACCATTCGTGCAGTTCCTTTCTTGTTTCCAATGAGCATTTTGGGCACCTGTGCCTCCTAAGTTCTACTGCGGGCCGTCGATCCTGACAACCCTGCCGTCCGAAAAAATCGTCCGGCCAAGATCCAACCTCGGAATCCGGCAAAACCTTTGCATCCTCCCTGCGTATACGTTATGGTCGCACAAAAAGGCCTGGGGAGGTTCCGGTGGCACGTGACGACGGGAGAAAACGTGTTGCGATCGATTACGTCGGTCCCCAGATCGACGGAGGCCAATTCCCCATCAAACGATCCGTCGGCGAGATCGTCAAGGTCGTGACGCACGCCTTCGCCGATGGGCACGACCGTATCCGCGTGGAACTGCTCCATCGCAAGCGGGAACATGAGGAGTGGTCGATCGGAGACATGACCCACGGGGCCGCTGACGAGTGGTCCGCGTCTTTCGCCGTGGATGAACTCGGGGCATATGTCTACACCGTTCGTGGATGGGTGGACCACTTCATCACGTGGCAAAGCGACCTCCAGAAGAGACTTCAAGCGGCGCAGGATGTGACCGTCGATTTGAGGATCGGCGCCGGACTCCTGCGGGACGCGGCTCAGCGCGCCGAGGCCGCCGATGCCGCCAAGCTGTCCGCGTGGGTGGAAGTTCTGGAAACGCCGGCCGACCTGCGTCGCGCCGTCGAGATCTCGCTGAGCGACGAATTGACCGGCGTCATGCACCGCTGTCCCGACCGGTCGCTGGCAACGACCTATCCACGAACTCTGACCGTGTTCGTGGACCGACCCAAGGCGGTCTACAGCACGTGGTATGAGCTGTTTCCACGATCCGCGGTCAAGACGGCCCAACAACCACACGTCGAGGGCAGGCACGGCACGTTCCGCGATTGTGAATCGATGCTATCTGGAATCGCGAGGATGGGCTTCGACGTGCTGTACCTGCCTCCGATCCATCCTATCGGCAAGACCCACCGCAAAGGCAGGAACAACTCCGTCTCCGCCGGGTCGAGCGATCCGGGCAGCCCGTGGGCGATCGGTTCTTCCCTCGGCGGACACAAGGCGGTTCATCCGGAGCTCGGGACGCTCGAAGACTTCACACGGCTGATCGGCAAGGCCGCCGAGCACGGACTGGAGATCGCGATGGATCTGGCGTTTCAGTGCTCGCCCGACCATCCCTACGTCTCGGAGCATCCCGAATGGTTCCGCTGGCGACCCGATGGAACGGTCCAGTTCGCAGAGAACCCGCCCAAGAAGTACCAGGACATCCTGCCGATTCATTTCGAAACCGAGCAGTGGTTCGCATTGTGGGAGGAGCTCAAGAGCATCGTCCTATTCTGGATCGATCAAGGGATTCGCATCTTCCGCGTCGACAATCCTCACACGAAGCCCTTTGCCTTCTGGGAGTGGCTGATCGGCGAAGTCCGGCGGGATCATCCCGACGTGATCTTCCTGGCGGAGGCCTTCACGCGGCCCAAAGTCATGCGACGGTTGGCGAAGGTCGGGTTCAACCAGTCGTACACGTACTTCACGTGGCGCAACACCAAGGCCGAGTTGGAGAAATACATCCGCGAACTCGCGCACACCGACGTGGGCGAGTACCTGCGGCCGAACTTCTGGCCCAACACGCCGGACATCCTCCCGCAGTATCTTCAATACGGCGGCCGGCCCGCGTTCATCATCCGCCTGATCCTGGCCGCGACCCTCTCGGCCAGCTACGGCATCTACGGTCCCGCCTACGAGCTGTGCGTGAACAAGGCCCTGGAGGGAACCGAAGAGTACGCCGACTCCGAGAAATTCGAGATCAAGACCTGGGACTGGGACGCCAAGGGCAATCTCCGCGAGGTGATCGAGCGGGTCAATCGAATCCGCCGGCAGAATCCGTCGCTGCAGAGCATCCGCAACATCGAGTTGATCCCGGTGGACAACGAGTCGATCCTGGGTTGCGTCAAGACAACCGAGGACCGCTCGAACATCACGGTCACGCTGGTGAACCTCGATCCTCGCCGGCGTCAGTCCGGCTGGATCCATCTGCCCTTGCAGTCCATGGAGATCGACCCGCACCAACCCTTCCTCGCCCATGATCTGCTGACGGGCGAGAAGTACATCTGGCAGGGAGAGACGAACTACATCGAACTGGATCCGCGAGTCATGCCCGGCCACATCCTCCGCATCTATCGGAGAATGCGCCGGGAGACCGACTTCGACTACTTCATGTGAGGTGACCGCCGGTGGCTGATTCGCAACGCTCTACCCACGACTCTCTCTGGTACAAAGACGCCATCATCTATGAATTGCACGTCAAGTCCTTCTTCGACAGCAACGGCGACGGGTTCGGCGACTTCGAAGGCGTCATTCGCAAGCTGGACTACCTGCAGTCGCTGGGCGTCACGGCCCTGTGGCTGCTGCCGTTCTATCCGTCGCCCCTGCTCGACGACGGTTACGACATCGCCGACTACAGGCGGATCAATCCGGACTACGGCACGATGGCCGATTTCAAGCGGTTTCTGCGCGAGGCGCACAAGCGCAACATCCGAGTCATCACCGAGCTGGTCATCAACCACACGTCGAACCAGCACGCGTGGTTCCAGCGGTCCCGACGGGCCAGGCCGGGGACGCCCTGGCGGGACTTCTACGTCTGGAGCGACACCCTGGACAAGTATCGCGACGCCAGGATCATCTTCACCGATTTTGAGAACTCCAACTGGGCCTGGGATCCCGTCGCCCAGGCTTACTACTGGCACCGATTCTACAGTCATCAGCCGGACCTGAACTTCGACAACCCGCGGGTCCAACGCGAGATCCTCCGCGTGCTGGATTACTGGTTCAACCTCGGCGTCGACGGCCTGAGGCTGGACGCGGTGCCCTACCTCTTCGAACGGGACGGCACCAACTGCGAGAACCTGCCTGAAACGCATGCATTCCTCAAGGAACTCCGCGCCCATGTGGATCGCCATTTCGAGGGCCGGATGCTCCTGGCTGAAGCGAACCAGTGGCCCGAGGACGCGGCCGCCTACTTCGGCGACGGCGACGAATGCCACATGGCGTTTCACTTCCCCATCATGCCGCGTCTGTTCATGGCGTTGCGAACGGAGGACCGGTTTCCCCTGATCGACATCCTGGACCAGAGCCTCAGCATCCCGCCCACGTGCCAGTGGGGCATGTTCCTTCGCAACCACGACGAGTTGACGCTGGAGATGGTCACCGACGAAGAGCGGGACTACATGTACAAAGCCTACGCGCGGGATCCGCGGGCCCGCATCAACGTGGGAATCCGTCGGCGTCTGGCGCCCTTGATGGACAACAGCCGTCGGCGGATCGAAATGATGAAGGCCCTGCTGTTGTCCCTGCCGGGCACGCCCATCTTCTACTACGGCGACGAGATCGGCATGGGCGACAACTATCACCTCGGCGACCGCGACGGCGTCCGCACCCCCATGCAGTGGACGGCCGACATGAACGCAGGCTTCTCCACCGCCAACCCGCAGCGGCTCTACCTCCCTGTGATCATCGATCCCGAGTACCATTTCACAACCATCAACGTGGAGAACCAGGAACGGAATCTCTCGTCACTGCTGTGGTTCATGCGTCGGATGATCGCGACGCGAAAACGGTTCAAGGCGTTCGGACGCGGCACCATGCAGTTCGTCCCGTCGGACAACAGCAAGGTGGTCACGTTCCTGCGCGTGTACGAGCAGGAGAACCTGCTGGTCGTCGCCAACCTTTCGCGCTACTGTCAGGCTGTGAATCTGGAGCTTCCCCAGTGCAGCGGCTTTCGCGTGAAGGAGGTCTTCAGCGACAACGAGTTCCCGAGGATCACCGAGGCGCCGTATCCCGTGACGCTGACGCCGCACGCGTTCTACTGGTTCAGCCTGGAACGATCGGTCGAACCGGTCAGCGTCGAGACCGAACGGGGCATCGACATCCAGACCGACGCCCCGTGGGAGGAGATCCTCGACAGCGACGCCCTCCCGCAGATCCTCGACGCCCTGCGGACGCACCTGCGCCGCGTCCGATGGTTCGGAGGCAAAGGCAAGGCCATCCGCACGGTCGGCGTCGCCAGTCATCTGATCGTCGCGACCCGCAGTCGCCCGATCTACCTGCTCCTGGTCGAGGTCACCTACACGACCGGCAACAAGGACAACTACGTCCTGCCCCTGGGATTCGCCACCGGGGAGGCGCAGACCCGACTCTCGCAGGACTCCCCGGATTTCGTCATCGCGCAATTGCGTCCGGCGGGCGAGGCCGGAGTCCTCTACGAAGCCATCGGCAACGAGGAACTGCACGCCGCTTTGCTGGAGACCATCTCTCGCGGACGGACTCGCAAGATGGACAGGGGACTCCTCGTCGCCCAGCGAGGCGACCGGTTCACCGCAACGCTCGGCGACAGAACACTGCCGCTGGCCTCGCGTCTGCTCAAGGCCGAACAGTCCAATACGTCCATCATCTACGAGGACCGGTTCTTGCTGAAGCTCTACCGACGCGTGGAAGAAGGCGTGAACCCCGATTCCGAGCTGCCGCGTCATCTGACGGAGGAGACGGACTTCGCCGGAATCCCGGCCTACGCAGGCTCCCTCGAATGGCAGCGGAACGGCACGGGCACCGTGGGTCTGGCGATGCTGATGCAATATGTGCCCAACCAGGGCGACGCCTGGTCGTTCACGCTGGACAGCCTCCATCGCTCTTTCGACCACGCACTGACGATTCGGACCCTGCAGAAGGCGCCGCCCCCCCTGCCGGCTTCGGTCGCCCCGATTGATCCGGACGACGTGCCCCTTGCGGTTCGGGACTTCATCGGATCCGTGTATGTGGAGATGGTCGGGCTCCTGGCTCGAAGGACAGGGGAACTGCACCGGGCCCTGGCGTCGCTCTCCCAAAGCCCCGACGTCGCACCCGAGCCGTTTTCCCTCCTTTACCAGAAGTCCCTGTATCAATCCCTGCGGGGCCTGGTGCTCAAGGTCTTTGGGGAATTGGAGCGGAACCTCAAGCCGCTGCCGCCTGCGACCACGCAAGCCGTTCGCAACGTGCTGGCCGCCCAGAAGGCGGTTCTCGCCCGATTCGCCCGCCTGGTCGAAAAGAAGATCGCCACGGTAAAGATTCGCACGCACGGCGATTATCATCTCGGTCAGGTCCTTTACACCGGCAAGGATTTTGTTATCATCGACTTTGAAGGGGAGCCGGCCCGCTCCATGACGGAGCGACGGCTCAAACAGCCGGCCCTGCGCGACGTGGCCGGCATGATCCGTTCGTTCCACTACGCGGCCCACGGCAGTCTCATCCTGCGGGCCGCCAAGCTGGGCGCCGACGTCGAGTATTTGCGGCACTGGGCGGATCTGTGGTATTATTACGTCAGTGGGATGTTCCTCCACGCGTATCTCAAGACCGTCGGGGACAGCCCGGTGGTTCCGAAGGACGTGGCGGAACGCACCACCTTGTTCGAAGTCTTCCTTCTGGAGAAGGCGGTCTACGAACTGGGCTATGAGTTGAACAATCGCCCGGACTGGCTGATGATCCCGGTCCGGGGAATCCAGGGATTGATCATTGATAAAGGATGATGGATGATTGCGAAAACCCTTGCGGCAGAAGCCAATCATCCATAGTCAACAATCCATCATCAATAGGGACTGTTTCATGACGGATCGCAGCGCGGTGTTGACGGATTGCAGCCTTCTGACGGACCACGACATCTACCTGTACAAGGAAGGCAACCACTTCCGCCTCTACGACAAGCTGGGCGCCCACATCATTGACAAGAAAGGCCTGCGTGGGACGCAGTTTGCGGTCTGGGCGCCCAATGCCGTCCGCGTGTCCGTGGTCGGAGACTTCAACCAGTGGAATCCCGAGACGCATCCACTGGCCGCCCGCTGGGACCACTCGGGAATCTGGGAAGGCTTCGTCCCGCACGTCGGCAAAGGCGCGATCTACAAGTACCACATCGTCTCGAACCACAACCAGTATTGCGTCAACAAAGGCGACCCGTTCGCCTTCTTCTGGGAGATGCCGCCCCGAACCGCCTCGATGGTCTGGGACCTCGACTACCCCTGGACCGACGACGCCTGGCTCAAGAAGCAGGCCCAGCACAATTCGCTCAACGGGCCCCAGAGCATCTACGAGGTCCACCTGGGCTCCTGGCGTCGCGACCCGGGCAATCCGGCGCGTCTCCTGAGCTACAACGAGATCGCCAAGCCCCTGGCCGACTACGTCAAGGACATGGGCTTCACGCACGTGGAGTTCCTGCCGCTGATGGAGCATCCGTTCTACGGGTCCTGGGGCTATCAGACGTTGGGATACTTCGCCCCGAGCAGCCGGTACGGCTCGCCGCAGGATATGATGTACCTGATCGACTACCTCCATCGCAACGACATCGGCGTGATCCTCGACTGGGTCCCGTCGCACTTCCCGACGGACGAGTATGGCCTGGGCTACTTCGACGGCACCCATCTCTATGAGCACTCGGATCCGCGTCTGGGTTTTCATCCGGATTGGCGAAGCGCCGTCTTCAACTACGGCCGCAACGAGGTCCGCGCCTATCTGATCAGCAGCGCGATGTTCTGGCTCGACAAGTACCACGCGGACGCCCTGCGGGTCGACGCGGTCGCTTCCATGCTCTATCTGGACTACTCCCGCAAGGAGGGCGAGTGGATTCCCAATCCGTACGGCGGCCGGGAGAACATCGAAGCGATCAATTTTCTGCGACGTTTCAACCAGATGGTCTACCGCGATTTCCCCAACACCCAGATGATCGCCGAGGAATCGACCGCCTGGCCCATGGTCACCAAGCCCACCGAGACCGGCGGCCTGGGCTTCGGAATGAAGTGGAACATGGGCTGGATGCACGACACGCTGGAGTACTTCACGAAGGACTGCGTCCACCGCAAGTACCACCAGGGCAGCCTGACATTCTCCGCGGTGTACGCGTTCTCCGAGAACTTCATCTTGCCCCTCTCGCACGACGAGGTCGTGCATGGCAAGGGCTCGCTCTACAACAAGATGCCGGGCGATCCCTGGCAGAAACTCGCCAACCTGCGGCTGCTCCTGGGCTACATGTACACCCACCCCGGCAAGAAGTTGTTGTTCATGGGCGGCGAGTTCGGCCAGCACGCCGAGTGGACGCACGAGCACAGCCTCGACTGGCACCTGCTGGGCAACCCGCAGCACGCCGCCATCCAGGCGTGGGTCCGCGATCTCAATCACGTCTACCGCAACGAGCCGGCCCTCTATGAGACGGACTTCAACGGCCACGGCTTCGAGTGGATCGATTATCACGACGCGGACAACAGCGTCATCACGTACCTGCGGAAGAACAAGGCCGGCAATGTCCTGTTGGCCGTGGCGTGCAACTTCACACCGGTGCCGCGGGGCAACTACCGTATGGGCGTCCCGGCCGGCGGCTTCTGGAAGGAGATCCTCAACAGCGACGCTACCTGCTACGGCGGCAGCGGCCAGGGCAACATGGGCGGCGTTGAGGCCTCGCCCGCATCGTTCTATGGACGGTTCGACCACACGCTGTCGATGACCTTGCCCCCGCTGGGGGTCGTCGTGTTCCGAAAGGACCTCAAGGCAGAGGCCGAGCGGCACCAGCAGCAAACGATCGAATGATGCATCGAGTTTCAAGTGTGAAGACAGCGAGAGCCCATGTCTCTACGGCTCTCGCTTCAGATTCGAAACTCCCGAGATACGACAGCCCAATTTGAACGGTGGCTGGGTCTACTCGCGTCCGTAGGCGGAGGTGAGCCTTCGCAGCTTCTGTGCCAATCGCGGCGTGGTCTGGCCGGGGTGCATCCGCCACTTCCAGTTCCCCTTGGACTTGGCCGGGAGGTTCATTCTCGCCGAAGAACCCAAGCCCAGCACGTCCTGCATCGGAACGATGGCGATCTTCGCCACCGAGCCCATGGCCACGCGCATCAGCTCCCACGGGACCTGCGACGCCGGGACCTTGTGTCCGAGATAGTCGAACAGGTTCCGCCGGGTCTGAGGCGAAGCGTCCTTCTCGAACCAGCCGCGAGTCGTATTGTTGTCGTGGGTGCCGGTGTAGACGATGAGGTTTTCGTTGTAGTTGTGCGGCAGGTACGGATTGCGGGCCGGGTCCCCATCGAAGGCGAAGTGCAGCACGACGATGCGAGGGAAGTGGTTCCTGGCGACAGCCTCCCGAACATCGGCGGTGATGAGACCAAGATCCTCCGCAAAGATCGCCCCGAACGGAATCTGGCGGAACAACTCGTCGAAGAACGCCTCGTGCGGGACCTGCACCCATTTGCCGTGCATGGCGGTCTTGTGGCTGGCGGGCACCTCCCAATAGGCGACAAAGCCGCGGAAGTGGTCGATGCGGACGAAATCGAACAGCATCAGGTTGTGCTTCATCCGCCGCATCCACCAGGCGAAGCGGGTCGCTTCGAGCCGCCTCCAATCGTAGACCGGGTTGCCCCAGAGCTGGCCGGTCTTGCTGAAGTAGTCCGGCGGGACACCCGCGACGAAGTGCGGCCGCTTGTCCCGCGTCAGCTTGAACAAGTCCGGGTGCGACCAGACGTCGGCGCTGTCGTAGGCAACGTAGATCGGCACGTCGCCCATCACCTGGATGCCGCGTTCGTTGCAGTATCGCTTGAGCGCCACGTACTGGCGGTAGAAGACGTACTGGGAGAATCGCTCCCGCTCGATGGCCTCGCTCAGTTCCCGCGCGACCGACTCCAGGTCTCCGGCCTTGCGGTCCCGCAGACCCGCAGGCCAGTCGCACCAGAGCCGGCCCTTGAACCGGCCCCTGGCGGCCGAGAACATCGCGAACGGCTCCAACCAGTCGCGGGAGTCCTGCAAGAACACCTCGTAAGCGCCCGGCTTCGGGCCGCTCTGGAACCTGGCGAATGCAGCGTCGAGGAGCTTGCCCTTGCAGGCGGCGGCCTTGGCGTAGTCCACCGCGTCGGCAGCGAATCGCGGGGTCTCGGACAAGTCGGCCTTTCGCAAGAGCCCGTCGCGGTACAGCAGGTCAGGGCTGATCAGCAGAGGGTCGCCCGCGAACGCGGAGACCGCGCTGTAGGGCGAGTGCCCTTTCAACGCGGTCGTGCGATTCAGCGGCAGGACCTGCCAGTAATTCTGCCCGCCGGCCTTGAGGAAATCGGCGAACTTGTACGCCTCGGGCCCGAAGTCGCCGATGCCGTACCTCGAAGGCAAGGAGGTGACGTGCATCAGGATGCCGCTGGATCGTCGTCTTAGCATTTGCCATTTTCTCTTTGCCACTTACGATCTGCCGCCGCCTCCACGATGAGAACCGGCGCACGCAGTGGCAAATTCTAAATCGAAAATCGTAAATAGCAAATCGTAAATTCCTCACGGGATCGCCAGTGCGAGCCGCTGGGCCAGGTGGCCGAAATGCTCGACCCAACTGGCGGCTTGGGGATCCGCGGCGGCCGCCCGCTTCTTCATCTCCGGATACTTGCTCCTGGAGATCGTGAAGAACACGTTCTGCGCGTGCTGGAGGTCCATCTCCGGCGTGAGCCCCCGCAGAATCTCCAGGCCTTTCTCGATCGACCACAACAGGTCGATGTCCTCCGGACAGCCCTCCCAGATGCTCGCCAGGTTGTTGATCTTGTGGCTGCCCTCGAAGCTCAGACGCTCCCGGTCGAGGGTCAACGACAGACGTTCGGCCTCCTCCGCCAGGTCGCGCAGCCGGTTCAGGTCGATGCGGTCCGCCTGGATCGCGGTGCAGATGTCTTCGTTCAGAATGAACTCGGCCGGCGCCGAGAGGGCCTTCGGCAAAGGCATGTTCATATTGCGGATCATCGCCATGATCGCGTAGTTGTGCTCGTAGATATGGCGGAACGAGCTCTCGATCTCCTCCCACGTGCTCTCCAGAAGGCCGTTGAGGATCTGCCGCTGCTGGTCCTTGAACAGGTGGGTCAGCGAGTAGTTCTTGCTGTCGAAGGCCACGTTCATCAGACGCATGACCTCGTTGCTGTCGCCCTTCTTGAAGGCCTTGACCAGTTCCTGGCGAATCCGCTTGAACTGCTCGTCGGCCATACGGCCCTGCACCGAGGCGAACAGGTGATGGTCGCCCAGGTAGAGCACCGCCGAGTCGACCGCATACTCTTCGAGCGTGATGTTCGAGCGAATCTTGGCGCGATTGGTCGTGAGGACCTGAACGCCCGCCTCGACGTGCTCGAAATCCTCGATCGTCGCAGAGTAGCAGTAGATGTCGCGTTTCTCTTCCGACGATTCCTCGAAGACCGAGCTCAACGCGAAGTGCGCCCCCACGCGGTGCAGATCGACCCTGGCCGGCTCGACGTAGGCCTCGTAGACCTCCTTGCCGTTGGCGAAAGGCCGGCGGCTCGTCGGCGCGTTCATCAGCATGTTCTTGAAGTCGGGCTCCAGGTTCCAGTTCTGAACCTCGTGGCAGAGCTGCATCGCCCGCGAGGCGTACATCATCACCTGCACGGTTTCGATGCCGGAAATGTTGTCGAAGAACCACCCGCAGCTCGTATACATCAGCATCGCGTTGCGCTGCATTTCGAGCAGTTTCAGGAAGATCACTTTGTCGTGATGCTCCAGCGTCTTGCCCGCTGTCCTGGCCATGAAATCGTTGACGTTCTTCATGGAGCGGTCGTTGACCACGCGGATGTAATCGTTGCGGACCTGCCAGGGATCGACGTGGTAGGCGGCCATCCGGTCCTGAAAGACGCCGCCGATCCGGTCGCGAAGCCAATCGAGGGCCTCCCGCAACGGCGCCCGCCACTGCTGCTGGCCCGAGCGGGACTGGTCCGCGGCGCAACCGCAGTTGCTCTTCCATCGCTCGACGCCGTGGGCGCAGCTCCAGGAACTGTTCTCCCAGATCTCGACCTCGTGGTCCGGCGGAAACTCCGCGAGGAACTCTCCATAGACCGTGATCTTGGCGAGGTTGTTGGCGGCGATGTGATGCAGGCAGTAGGCCAACGCCATGTCGCCGTGATGGTGATGGTGGCCGAAGGATTCGCCGTCGGTGGCGACGTGAACCAGGCGGGCCGGCTGCTCGCCGTCGTTGGGAAACGAATTGGCCATCCGCACCGCGAAGTTCTCGCCGCTGTGGAGGAGGCCGCCGTAGGCGATCCCATGGGAGACCGGCCCGTTATAGAAGAAGATCGCGATCTGCCGGCCGGAAGGCAGCATGCACAGATACGGCACACTCGTGTCGAGATCGCCCTCGTTGACATCTCTCCAGCGGCGCGCTCCGCTGAGGCGACGGGTCCGCTTGGCCTGGCGGGGCGCCAGGATCGTGAACTTGATTCCGTGATCGACCAGCACTTCCAGAGAAGCCAGATCCACCGCGGTCTCCGGCAGCCACATCCCTTCCGGCTCTCTCTGAAACCGCATCTTGAAATCTTCGATGCCCCAGATCACCTGGGTGTGCTTGTCGTTCGCGTTGGCCAGCGGCAGAACCATGTGGTTGTAGGCCTGGGCCATCGCGCAGCCGTGCCCGGAGAACTTCTCGCAGCTCCGTCTGTCGGCCTCCAGGACCATCTCATACACGTCGGGCGCGTGCGATTCCAGCCAGTACATGAGGGTCGGGCCGAAATCGAAACTGATGCTCTCGTAATTGCTGACGATTTCAATGATCCGCTTGTCGGGCCCCAGAATCCTCGACGCAGCGTTCTGGCGGTAGCACTCCTCCGTAATCCTCGCGTTCCAATCATGATAGGGATAGGCCGAGTCCTGCAGCTCGACGTACTCGAGCCACGGGTTCTCCCTCGGCGGTTGATAGAAATGTCCGTGTATGCAAACGTATTTTTCCATCCAGCAACCTTTCTGTCCTGCTCGGCACACGCTGGGTGATTGCCAATATCTGCCTTGTCCAAATACAGAACTGATGATGATATAGCAACTTGCCGCTGGACGCAACCGGGCGCCCCAATTTCTGCCGGCGACGCTGGGGACTGTTAAACGCGATGACTGCCGTCATCGCTTGCCCCCAGAAGGAAGAACCGCGTTTCTGACGATCCGTCCGAGTCCTCCCCCGACGACGCAATCCGAATCATCCCGCCTGGAATCGGCTCTATTCCGGCGCGCCGAGGATTCTCAGGGAGTCTTCGATGACGGGCAGAGCCTTGGTCTGAACGACGGGGTTGCTCGAGTTGCCTGTGACCTCCATGCGAACGACGGCCCCGCCCAGCCCTTCCGTGAGAGCCTGGAACACCGACGGTTCCGCGGCCGCCAGCCGCTGGCCGCGAGCCGTCAGCATCAGGTGCAACTGCCCGTCCGAAAGGGCCATCGTTCCCGATCCGGTGAACGCGAGGTTCCGTCCGGACATGTCGAGCTTGCGAATCAGCAGGGTGTCCTGGCGGATATAGGAGTCGATGAGCATCCGATCGAACGTGTAGTCCGTCGGTTCGTTGAGACTGAGCACCGACAGCAGATTGCGCAACGGAGACACCCTGCCGATCCGCATCTTCTCGACATCCACCAGGCATATGCCTCGCCGCGAGGCGGGATCTCCGGTCCGTCCTCCCAGACTCAGCGAGGCGTTCATCAGGCCGCCGCTGTAGGGCGCCTCGACGGGGGTGGTCTCGCTGTCCCCCCGGAGGAACTCCTGCACGTCCACTCGATTCAGCGCCGCCTGCATCACGTATTCGATACCTCCGGTCTCGGCTCGTCCCACCCGCAGGCTGCCCAGGACCTTGCCCCGGTGGCAGTCGCCCAGGAAATCATCGACCACCCACGCCTTCGGGCCGGGATCGTAGACAGCCTGGGCCGTCGCGCCGGAGATCGTCCGCCCTTTGACCACGAGACGCTCCCCGGCCAGGGCCGCCCGCCCCCGCGACAACCCGCCTTTCGTATCGTAGGCGCCCTCGATCTCCAAGTCGCCGGCCAGTTCGACAGCCGTGCCGGCCATCCGAAAATCGCACTTGCTGAGGCCTGCCTGGCCTGCGAACTCGACGAGCATTCCCCCGGAGGCGGTCCGCGAGAGCGCCAGCTTGGACTCACCCAAGTCGAAGGGACCCAGAGGACAAAGATCGCGATATGCCCGGGCGAGTTCCTGGGGCAGCGACTCGCCGAACGACTTCGTAAAACGGAGCCCTTCTGTCCGAATGACGAAGGAGCCGCCGGCCAGGCCGTTCTCGTCCCACGCGGCGGACCCATCGACGAAAATCGTCGCGGACTGCGGCTGGCAGGGATCGACGGGCGAGGCCGTCGCCTTCGCAATGACCAGGCGGTCCCGCGAGAGCGAAATCGCTCCGCGGACGTCCCGCAACGGATAGGGAATGTCCCGGTGATGGATCTTGATCCCGAGGCATTCCACAGCCCCAGTGACGATCGGAGGGGCATCGCCGTCGGAGGCCTGGAGCTCCAAACGCAGGTTCACGTTGCCTTCGGGCCGAAACGCCGCGAGCGGTCTCGCCAGCGACGGCGGCAACAATCCCATCGTCACGTCGTTGAACGGAACCTCCTGCGCCGTCACGTTTGCATGATACTCCTTCGCCTTGGCGCCGGCGGACAACTGCATGGCGCCTGCTAAAGCGATCCGACTCTGCCCATAGCGGCCGTCGAGCTTCCTGACCGTCACGGATTTCGGCGAGATCGCCACCTCCGCGACCACGTCCGACAGCGTCACCGGCGACTGCTCCAACTTCAACGTCTTGCTGTGACAGACGACGTCCGCGTGATAGCTCATGGGACCGACGTTGTTGGCGTCGCCCGTGGTGAAGACGCGGGCCCGCACGTCCGCGGTCCCGTCGGCCTCCAACCGACCGTACAACTGGCGATACTGCGGCGGAAGGCTCCTCTCCAGCGTGGCGTCCAGCGGAATGTCGTTGCCGTCGATCGAGATGTAATGAATCGCCTTTCCGGTGCCCAGCCCGGTCACCTTGGCGTTCAGTCGGATCTCCCGACCGGCGGACTTTGAAACCAGGTTGGTCGCGGTCACGCTTTCATGATCGAAGTATAGCTTGCCCGTCAGGTCGGTCAACGGGTACGGAAATTCGTTGAACGCGGCCGACACGCCGTCGAGATCGACGGAGACGTACATTCGCTTGTCCGTGGGCGAGGTCCGCACCAGCCGATAATCGGCAGCCACTCGGCCGCGGGGGCCAAAGGCGTCCCACAGGCGCTTCTGCCCCGGCCGAAGCGCCGCGTAAAGAGTTTCGTCCAGAATCATATTGGGGCTGCTGATCTTGTACCGATACTGTCGTTCGTCGCCCCCGCCCCGGCTCCATCCCTCGATCAGCACATCCACCGGGCCGTGTTTGCCGGCGAGATTCTTGAGCACCAGACCGGACTGGGTGAAGTCGATCTCGCCGTGGAGGTGATCGATGACATAGGGAAACTTCTCGTCGCAGATCGAGACGTCCTGACAGACGACCGTACCCAGGACCTCGCTCTCGTGCAGCCGCCGGAGATTGCCGTTGGCGTTGACGGTGATCGAGTCCACGATCCCCGTCGGCCGATATCGGGCGAAGAACCTCTGAAGACTCGCGAGAGGACCGCCTCCGGCGCCACCGGAGGCGATCTGCTGGAGAGCGCCGACCTCCGGCGCTTGCTTGCTGTGCAGGTTCTTCAAGCGAAAATCCAGTCGGTAATCGCCGTTCGGGTCGTACTGAAGTTGGCCCGCGAGGACATCGATCGCCCAGGCGCGTTCCAGTGAAGGCAAGTCCGTCGAAGACAGGCCTCCCGCGAGGGCGAGCTCGCCCGGCCGCCAGTACCCCTTGAGATGGCTCTGTCCATATCCGCCGGAGAGGGTGGAGGTCTTGATCTCGAAGCCGTAGCCCTGGTGAGCCAGACCGGCCCCGAAGCGACCCTCCACCGGCACCGTCATGACGATCTCGGCTTTGCCGCCGGAAACCTTGGTGTATCGCAACTTCCCGTTGTGGAGCGTGACCGACGGGATGGCGGCCCCGCTCTTGCCGCCGGACCGGTTGAATCGGAGGGTTCCGACGTTCCACCGCTGGGTGTCCAGGTCCAGTTGCGCATCGAGCACGAAGTCCTCGATGCGAAGTTCCGTCACCCGCGGAGACAGCGACAGGAGGCTTCGTCGGCTGAATCGAGCGTACACGTCCCTGGCTCGAAGAATCGTGTTGTCGTATCCCGGATCGTCCTGCCGGGGGCGAATCGACAAACCGTCGATCGAGACCGAGCCGTCCAGACGGAAGCCGAAGCTCCCCGCCTTCACCTGCGTGTTCGTCAGGCGTCCGACCTCGGCCGCCGCGATGCCCGGCAGCGACCGGCCCAACCCGATCCCGATTCCGACGATCAGCACGCAGAGAATCGCCACAGCGATCAGTATGCGTCGCAGAAGACGCCGCCGTTTTCCGCTTCCGTCCGGCACCTGGGATGAGTACTTGAAACCCACCATGCGAAATCGCCGTCAGGGTCTGCGACGGATCGCCTTGTCGGCGATGTCACGCCGACAATAGGCGCCTTCGAACTGGATGCGGTCCACCGCTTCATAGGCACGGGTCTTGGCCGCCGCGATCGTCTCGCCGATCGCAGTCACGCCCAGCACGCGGCCCCCGCTGGTGACCACGTTGCCGTCGCGCAGCTTGGTGCCTGCGTGGAAGACCATCACATCCTCGAGTTGAGCCGCTTCCTTCAGGCCGGTGATCACCTTGCCCTTGTGATACTCGCCGGGGTAGCCGCCGGAAGCCATGACCACGCACACGGACGGACGCGGGTCCCAGCGGAGCGTCACGTCCTCCAGAGTCCCGTTGCAGACCGCCAGGCAGACCTCGAGCAGGTCGTTTTGGAGCCGCATCAGGATCGGCTGCGTTTCCGGATCGCCGAACCGGGCGTTGAATTCGAGCACCCGCGGTCCGCCGCTGGTCATCATCAGGCCGGCGTACAGCACGCCCCGATAGGGTGTGCCGTTTCGATTCATCGCATCGACGGCCGGAACGAGGATCTCCCGCGTGATCCGGTCCATCATCGCGTCGGTGACGATCGGCGCGGGGCTGTAGGCGCCCATGCCGCCGGTGTTCGGGCCGGTGTCGCCGTCGCCGATGGGCTTGTGGTCCTGGGAGGATTCCATCACGTAAATGCTGCGACCGTCCACAAAGGCCAGGATCGACGTCTCCTCGCCCAGCAGCTTGTCCTCGACGACGACCTTCTCGCCGGCGTCGCCGAAGATGCGATCCACCATGATCTTCTCGGCGGCCAGAATCCCCTGGGCCGGATCGTCGCAAACGATAACGCCCTTACCCTTGGCCAGCCCGGCGGCCTTGATCACGACCGGCTCGTCCCGGCTGGCGATATAGGCCTTGGCGTCGCTGAACCGATCGAAAACGCGTCCCTCGGCGGTGGAGATCGCCCCGGCCCGCATCAATTGCTTTGCGAAAGCCTTGTCCGCCTCGAGCTGCGCCGCAGCGCCGCTGGGACCGAAGGCCTTGATGCCGGACGCCTCCATCACGTCGACAATCCCCCTGGCCAGAGGATCTTCCGGGCCCACAATGACCAGACCGACCCGCTTCTCGCGGGCAAAGCCGACCAGGGCGGGAATGTCGGTTTCCTTGATATCGACGTTCTGACCGTACTGGGCCGTTCCGGCGTTGCCGGGAGCGATGTAGAGATCCTCAAGCTGCTGGGACTGCTTCAGTCTCCACGCGATCGCATGTTCACGCCCCCCGCTGCCGATCAGCAATACATCCATCGTCAATCCTTTGCCATCATCGGGAGTGCCCGCCGCGTTGGAGCACCCCTTGTCCACGATTCAGTACACCCCTGGCCCAGACGCCGGCCACGAATCCGCCCTGCCGTCGGCGGGCAGAACGGTACTGTACCAGAGGAAAGCGCCGGGCTCAAGTCGATCTTGTCGGCCGCCCGCGCGAACCGACGGCCGGTCCGATGAACGTCGCGAACCACACTATCGCAGGGCGTACCAGGCGACGCCCTCGTAAGTCCAGATCCTCGGGTACTTGGCGATGAGCATCTCCTTCTCCGCCTCGTCGGTCGTATAGAAATGACCGCCTTTGACGGGAGACCAGAACCGGTACACCGGCTGAGTCATCTGCGGCTGCAAACCCGACGGGTAGACGTAGAATGCGACCCCCTCATACGTCCAGATCTTCTGCTGCTCCTTGATGAGCTTGTCCTTTTCCTGCTCGTCGATCGTGTAGAAATGAGTGGAAAGCTTGTCGGACCAGAACCGATGGACGGGACGCGTCAAAGGATCGGAGTCGTCGCAAAACGCCGCGAACACTGCTCCCTCATACTTCCACACCAGGGGATAGTCGATGAGCAGTCTCTCTTTCTCGTCGCTGTTGATGGTGTAGAAATGCCTGCCGGTCTTGGGCGACCAGAACCGGTATACGTCGCGAAGAGACGCTTCCAGCAGATCTCCATTCTCGATCATCAGATTATCCAGGAAGGCCTGCCCGGAGGTCAGGCTCAACCCGTCGGAGGTCCCGCCGAGCCAGATGTACAGGGGCTTGCCGTTCCACTGGCCCTTGATCAGGCCGGGAAACGACAGCCATGCGTTGTCGACGCCGTAGCCGCCGTCGCCGACGTAGAGTTCGTCCGCCTCGGCGCAATACGAAAGGTAAATCGTCGCGCTGTTCTTGAACCGCGGCGCGGTGCTTGTGTCGGTGCAGATTCCGTCCACCGTCCTGAACCAGAAGTGGGAGTACATGCTCGACGCCCCGATTCCGACGCCGATCTGTTGCTGACGCGGCCGCTCGGCGTCGCAGGTCAAACCGAAGCCGATCCAGCCCTTGGCGTATGTCAGAGGCGTATATTGCAGATCCACCTTCATGGCGAAATCGAACTGCGGGTCGAATCGCCAGGCGTTCGAGACATACATGGCCCAGGCCCCAGCCGCGGAGGCCGTGGTCTGAAGCTCCAGGCGTCCGTTCCTCTCGACCAGCGTGCAGTTGCGCGGGTCCTCCACATGCGTTCGCCAGATGACGCTTCTCTCGTTGTCGTCGAAGTTCTCCCGCAGGATCAGCTGCCCCAGGGATAGCGTCGAGGAGGGAGGCGATCCGATCACCTGCCCAATCGCAACACTTTCGAATCCCCCAAACCCACACCCCAGAATCACGGCAACCGCGACGGCCCAGAACGTGATGCGAATCACAGCCTGCATGTCCCTACCTCCCACTAGGATACCCAGAATCCCTTCGCCGCTCAGAATCCATAAGCGAATCATGCGCTATGCCCCGCGAGATCCGTCTCTATGCGACTCCTGGCGAACACACGGTACTTCATTGCCAGGTGTGAAGGATCGCCCTGCAATCGCGGCATTTGGGCCACCCGCACACCCTGCAAGGCCGTCGTTGAAACCGCGGACTACCGTGTCCTGACTCCGGCCGCTCCTCCATGGTGCTCCATTTTATAAGGCGTAGCCGACTGCCCTGTCAAGCTGGGAAATTAAGGTTTTGGCTTATGTTATTGGACCGCTGCCGGCGAACCGGGTCGATTCATGACGCCCCGGCGGACCGGCAAGCCCCGGACGATGTCCCTGGAAGCGTCGTATCTCCTGTATTCTGCCCACGTTCCAGACTCGTCCCATAAAGAGTCAAGGTTTGAAAATATGCTTGCCGATGACAGAGAAAGGTAGTAGTCTCTTCCCAGTACTGGCAGTGCGGATTCTGGGCAACCTGGGTCGCCTGCCTCCCACAGGGAACAAGGATAGGTTTCGGTTGGGAAGATTGTGGCCTGTGCGGTCACGAAGAAGGAAAGGAGTCGCCATGCGAGAATCGAAGGGATTCGAAATCAAACGATGGGCCAGGCTGGGCGTCTGTCTGTGCGCAGTCGCTGGGACCCTGTTTTTCGTCTGCGGTTGCGGCGAGCAACTGACCCGGATGGAGGACAATCAGATCAAACTGCAAGCCATGGTGGCCGCGAATGCCCGGGAGCTTGCCACCCTCTCCTCGCAGGTCCACGCCGGGACCGCCAAGCTCGGGGAAGGCATCCAGAACCTCGACGCGCAGGCTCAGGGGATCGCCGCAGGCGTCCAAACCGTTCAGAGCGACCAGAGGCAGCTTCATGAAACCGTCGTCGCAGGCCATCGAAGCCTCGACGCCCAGGCAGACGCTCTGCGGGCAGGCCAGCAGTCTTTGGGAGGCCAGGTGGCGCAGGTCCAGGACACCGCGCAACGAACGGCCTCCGATTTGACGGCCCTCGCCCGACACCAGGCCGGGCTGCGTGAAACCGTGCTGGCCAATCAGCAGGAGTTGAACACCCACATGGGCGTCGTCGTCAGCAACCAGCAAGGCATTCAGGCCGGCGTCGTTCGCCTGCACGAGGCGGATGAATCGCTGGCCCGAAGCATCGCTTCCGTGGCGGGCAAGCAGGACGCCCTGTCCTCGACCCTCCAGGACAACAACACCCAATTGGCTGAACGGCTCGCCGCGATCGCCGCGACCCAGAAGACGACCCAGGATTCAATCACCGCCAACCACGAACAGGTCGATAACCGACTCGCAGGTCTGACGCAATCGCAGAAGAAATTTCAAGCGGGCATCGAGATCCTCGACGGCAGAATGGTCCGGATGAACGAAGATCTGGCCGGCGCGGCCTCGACTCTGCAGCAAAGGCTCGCGACCGACCACGACGCCGTGACGTCGCGGATCGCCGGGCTGGCCACGGGCCAACAAGACCTCCAGGCCCGCATCGACGTATTGAACGCAAAAGCGGACAAAGCCTCGTCGGAATCTCAGACCGCAGTCGCCTCTCTCCAGGAGACGTTGCGGACCGGACAGGAAGTGGTCACAGACCGGATGGCCGCAAGCCTCCAGAATCAGCAGGCGATCCGGACCGCCGTCCAGGACCTCCACAGCAAGACGGACGCGATGGCTGGGAACCTCGCGGTTGTGGCAACCGAGCAGGCAACCGCGAAAGACGTCGCACGAGCTCACCACGATGAGATCGTCACTGCGATGGCCGGACTCTCCGACGGGCATCAGTCTCTTCGTTCAGGCATCGAACAGATCGGCGTCAAATCCGATACGATGACTTCTGAATTGGCCGCCCACGCAGCCGCGGTCGCCGACAACCACCGGAGCACGAATGCCGCGATCGCAGACCTCGGCATCCGGACCCGGCAGGTGTCCACGGAACTGGGCGCAATGGCCTCGGCGCAGGACGCCTTCCGTCGGCAGCAGTTGAATCACAATGACGCGATGACGACTCGCATGACCGGATTGGCCGAGCACCAGCAGGCCCTTCGGGGCCAGGTGGATCTCCTCACGGCGACCACCAGCCAGACCGCCCTGTCCATGCTCACATTGAACAATAGCCAGGCGACCTTCCAGCAGGCGATGCAGACGGGCATGAACGGTCTTCATGAGAGAGCCGACCAGACGGCGACGAACGTCAAGGGCATGATCGAGCTGAACTCGGCCATGAACCAGGCGATCGCCGCTCAGGCCGCCAGGATGACCGAGAATCAGCAGGCCATGAAGGCGGACCTCACCCGCATGGCGGGCGTCATGGATCGGGCCTACGCGGACCTCACCGCGGTATCGCTCGCTCAGGACACCCTTCAGAGCGCGTTGACCACTCGCAGCGACGAGATCAGCGGACGGGTCGCCCGTCTCGACAACAACCAGAAAGACCTCGCAGAAAGCCTCAATGTCCTGACGGCCACCGCAGGCCAGACGGCTTTGGACGTCATGGGACTGGCCACCGGCCATGCCGAGCTGAACCGGACCATCGCCGCCGGGGACAGCGCGATCATCGCCCGCACGGCGAAGCTCGCCGACAATCAGAACACGCTGCGCAGCCAACTCGACGTCCTGACCGCCACCACGAGCCAGACCGCGGCGGACGTGATCGACGCATCCGATCGGCAGAACGCCCTTGCCGGCATGGTCCGAGCGTACAGCGACTCCGCCACCGGCCATATGGCCAGGCTTGCGGACAATCAGCAGCGGATGCAGAGCGACATCGACGTGCTCACCGCCACCGCCGGACAGACCGCCCTGGACGTGATCGAAGCCGCCGAGCGGCAGACCCGGTTCGCCAAAGCCGTCCAGAGCCACAACGACTCGACCGACGTTCGGATGGCCAAGCTCGATGAGAATCAGCAGAAGATGCAAAGCGGTCTGGACACGCTGGCCGTCACTTCTGGACAAACGGCGGCGAACGTGATTGAAGCCGCCGAGCGGCAGACCCGGTTCGCCAAAGCCGTCCAGAGCCACAACGACTCGACCGACGTCCGCATGGCCAGGCTCGATGAGAACCAGCAGAAGATGCAAAGCGGCCTGGACACGCTGGCCGTCACGGCCGGACAAACAGCGGCGAACGTGGTGGAAGCCGCCGAGCGGCAGACCCGGTTCGCCAAGGCCGTCCAGAGCCACAACGACTCGACCGACGTCCGCATGGCCAAGCTCGATGAGAACCAGCAGAAGATGCAAAGCGGCCTGGATGCCGTCGCCGCCACCTCGCAACAGACCGCCAAGGATCTGGTCGCGGTGACCGGCCGGCAGGATGCGCTTGCCTCGGCGATCCAGAGTCACGATGAATCGGTGATCGGTCGGATCGCCAAGCTGGACGAGAATCAGCAGAAGACCCAGAGCGGCATCGACGCCGTGGCGACGACCGCAGGACAAGCGGTTCGCGACATCGCCACCCTCAGCGAAATTCAGACCAAGTCCGATCAGACAGCCCAGGCCGGCCGTGCGGAAGTGACCGTCAAACTGACCGAGATCGCCCAGGGCCAGCAGAGCTGGATCGAGAGATTCGACACAGTCCAAACCCGGATTCAGGCGATGGCCGACGGCATTGCCACGCTCGACCAGCAACTCGCCAAACTCCAGGGCGTCCTCCAGACCGGCGTTGCGACCACCAGCGCCGCGCTCGACGCAAACGGACAGCAGCGTCAGCGATTCGAGGCCAAGATCGCCCAGGACGTGCAGGCGATGATCGACGCCCTCTCGCAGCTTCGTCAGACTCAGGCCCAGCTCCAGGAGCAGATGAGCCAGGTGCACAAGAGCACCCAGAGCCAGGCGGACACGCTCAAGACCACGATCGAGCAGTTGAAGGCCGCTCCGACCCAACAGCCTCCGGTCGAGGTCAAGGTCGGCGACGCCGCCAGGTCGGTCGAACCGCGCGTCGTCCAGACCGGCGAGTGACCCTCGATCGTTAAACGCACGGAAGCCTCCGGAACACAGGACCACAGACGAGAAAGGGGATGGCGAAAGTCATCCCCTTTTGCTTGCGCCGAATTCGCACCGAATCACAGCAGCGTGATCCCCGCCTCCCGGCACTGGTCGATGACCCACTGAGGCCACACGCTCGCATGCACCTCTCCGACGTGCAGCTTCCGGAGGAAGAACATGCACAGACGCGACTGGCCGATGCCGCCGCCGATGCTCAGGGGCAACTCGCCCGCCAGGAGCCTCTTGTGCCATGGGAATTCCCGCCGAGCCAGGGCCCCGCGAACCCGCAACTGCTCTTGCAGCGAATCCGCGTTCACGCGAATCCCCATGGAGCTGATCTCAAACGCTCGATCGAGCAGCGGATACCACAGGAGAATGTCGCCGTTGAGGCCCTTGCAGCCGTTGACGGTGGGCGTGATCCAGTCGTCATAATCCGGCGCCCTCCCATCGTGAATCGTTCCGTCGGGCAGCTCGCCGCCGATGCCGATCACGAAGACCGCCCCCCATTCTTTCACAATCCGGTTCTCCCGCTCCCGCGGCCCGACGTCCGGCCATCGCTGCAGCAGTTCTTCCGCATGGACAAACGTGATCTCCTCCGGCAACATCGGCGCGATCTGCGGATACCGGTCATGCACCGCCCGCTCCATCATGCGAAGCACCGAATAGATCGAGCGGACGGTCCCCTTGAGAAACTCCAGGCTCCTGTCCTGCGGATTGATGACACGCTCCCAATCCCACTGATCCACATAGACCGAGTGCAGATTGTCCAGGCACTCCTCGTCGGGTCGAATCGCGTTCATGTCGGTGTAAAGCCCTTCGCCCGGCCCGAAGCCATAGTCCGCCAGCACCATCCGCTTCCACTTGGCCAGCGAGAACAGGCATTCGGCCTCGGACAGCCCGTCGTCCTTGATGCGGAACGTCGCCTTGGCCTCCACCCCATTGAGGTCGTCGTTGATTCCACTGCCCTTCCGCAAGAACAAGGGCGCAGAGACCCGCTGGAGATTCAATGCGGTCGCCAGGTGATCCTGGAAGAAATCCTTGATGAACTTGATCGCGCGTTCGGTCTCGCGCAGATTCAATGTAGGTCGATAGCCTTCGGTCAAGATCAGATCCGGCATGGAAGCCTCCAAACCATGTTTACACAGTCAAACCGGCGCGCCGCACGGCGGCCCAGACGATATCCCAATCCTCCCGCTCGGTCAAAGCAAAAAGCCGGACCGATCCCCTGGCGACAATCCGGACTTTCACTCTTGATAAGAACGGATTCACCGCAATAATGGAGCAGGACGAACGACTGGGAACAAGGGAACTTCCAGGTCGAAGTCCCAGAGAGCCAAGCACGACAGACTGGAGATCGGACATGAGAACACGCGGATTTCACCGCCTCGGCATCGCGGCGGTCCTGGCAGGCACGGTCCTGGCCGGTTGCAGCATCAACATTGATGGCGACGGATTCAGAGCCAAGCACGTCCGAAGCGAGGATCTGAGCGTTCCTCTGGCCGGCATCGCCACGCTGAATGTGAGCACGAACGTCGGTCGGATCGAAGTGAAGGCAGTTGACGTCGCGGAGGCGCGGATCGCCGCCGTGATCACAGTCAAGGCCAAGACGCAAGAACAGGCGCAGGAGTTGGCCGAGAGCGTTCGCATCGAGGCCAAGACGTCGGGGCGGACCCTCGTAGTCAATGCGGTCAAACCGTCCGGCTTTGGCCGCAATCAACTGTCGGTGGACTTCACGATCACCGCCCCGCCCTCCCTGGGGATCAAGAGCACAGTGAACGTCGGAGACATCCACATCTCAGGCTTTGCAGGTTCGGTGGAGGCTCGCAGCGAAGTCGGTTCCGTCACCTGTCTGGGCCTGCGCAGCGACGCCACCGTGCACACGAACGTCGGAGACGTCCGCGCGGAATATGCGTCGGACGCACCTGCCACGATCTCGATCGACGCTTCCGCCAACGTCGGAGACGTCGAACTGACGGGTCCCAGGGACATCTCGGCCACGGTCGCCGCTGAAACGAACGTCGGCTCCATCAGCAGCGACCGGCCGCTCACCATCTCGGGATCGCTCAAACAGTCGATTCGGGCCTCGCTCGGCAACGGCGAAGGGCGGATTCAACTCCGCTCGAACGTGGGCTCGATCCGGATTCGCTGAATGCCGATCGCTATGGAGCCAGCAGGGCCATCGCGAGTCCCGCCGCCGCGACGCATAACGCCGGCGGCAGCACCTTGAAGATGATCCGCATCAGCGGCGCGTTGAAGTAACTGGCCGACAGCGCCAGGCACAGGTGGATGGGACTGATCGCCAGCCCGAACACGACGCCCGCGAAGGCCAGCGTCTCGACGCCCAGAAGCGTTTGGCCCCCGGTCTGAATGAACGGCATCAGGAACGGATATGTGATCGCCACGGTCGGCGTCGTCACTCCCGTGCTGAAACTCACCAGAAACGGCAGCAAGAACACCACCAGCAGAGGCGGCATGTGGATGTCCTGGAAGAACGTCACGACGGCGCCGACCGCCCCGCCGGCCTCCAGATTGAGCTTGAACCACAGGGCCCCGAACAGCAGCAGCACGATGTCCGTCTCGCGGGCGGCCTTGAAGATCCCCGGCCAGCGCCTCACGTCCACCCGATGGAACAGCAGCAATCCGAGAATCGCCAGCAGGATTCCCACCGCTGGCGGAACGTGAAGCTTCACGTACAGGATCGCGGTGAACAGAATGGGCCAGAACACGAGCACCAGGTCCTTCACGTGAGAACCGACGCTCGCGCGGGCCTCCATGTGCTCGGCTCGTCGCGGCGGGATGCCGGCCAGCAGAAGAAAGACGATTCCCGAAACCATCCCCGCGATGGCCAAAGCTGCGTGATATGCGACAATCCTGCCTGGCGAGACGCTCAGCATCGTCACGATCAGGGGCACCGCCGGAAAGAGCGGCCAGACCGGCTCCCACTGGTGGCGGAAGAAGAAATTGATCGCCGCGACGCGACTTCGTTCGACCCCGATCTTGTCGCCTGCCTCGCGGACCATCGGAGCCGAGAGCATGATCCCGCCGGGCGTCGGCAGCAGTCCCATGACCAGGGGAATCGCCGCCAAGGCCACGCGCCGACTGCGGAACAGGCCGTGCATTGCAGGGATGAGGCGGGCCGAAAGGCCGATTTGCCCCATCGCTTCGCCCACCACGTTGACCAGAAGCAGGAGCAAAGTCAGGGACACGAACAGATACGGCGTAGTCTCCGTCAGCGGTCGGTCATGCCATTCGGTCGCCAGATGACCCCACATCTGGCCCGGCGTGACCTGCAACAGAATCGCCAGCAGCACGGCCGAGGCCGCCATCGCCTTTCCGATCCGGACCCGCAGACGCAGCAGAACCACCAGCGCCAGCAACGACACGAGAATCGCGATCAACGCATACATTCGAGAGATTGCACTCCAACCGAGTTATCGGGGCGTCGGAACGAACGCGGCATTATCCCTGTCGCATGAGCGGCCGTCAACAGGAGGATTACCCGGATGGATCGCCTCTACGAGCGCAAGGCGAGAGCTGCACCGAGACGGCGCGCCTCCTTTAATCGCTGTGATTCCTTGCGGATCGCGCCTTTGTCCCCGACGCCGGGAACGACGATGGTGTCCGCCAGGTTCATTTCGAGATACGCCAGGCTCTTGCGGAAGAAGTCCACGACAGGCCGCCAGGTGTCCTCGTGCGTCTCCTCCAGGACCACGGCCGCTGCGGCCCGCTTGCCCCGCACCATCGGGCGATTCGCCTCGCAATTGAAGTACACGAACCGATCGACGAATGCCTTCATCAGTGCGGTCGGGCCGTACCAATAGACCGGCGTTGCGAACACGATGGCGTCGCAGGCCGCGATCTTCTCGTAGAGGGGCCGCATGTCGTCGTCCTTGCTGCAAAGCCGACCGCGCCAGCAGACATGACAGCCGTCGCATTCGCGAATGTGCAGATCGCCCAAACGGACCATCTCAACCGCCGCTCCGACCGAGGCCGCCCCTTCGGCGATCTGGGAAACCAGAATCTCCGTATTCCCGCCTTGGCGGGGACTTCCGATCACAGCAAGCACCTTCGACATTCTCGACTCCCTGGAATCGCGAGGCTCATGGCTCGCGCGTCACCCTCTTACCACATCCGCGACCGCGTTGACGACGCGTGCGTCATAGTGAGCAGCCGCAAGGAAGTCGTCAACACAAATCGTAGATCCGCGACGGCTCTGTGTCGTGGCTGCCATGGCGTTGACAGGCCGAAGCATTGCCGCTACTCTGGGGCTTTCTTTGGGAGTAGATCGTATGGAATTGACATGGATCAACAAGCTTCGGATCGCGGCGGTGGCGGCATTGGGCATCGTCGTCCTTGGGATTCTCGCCTGGCCGCTGGTGGCCCCGGCGGACCCGCTGCTTCCCGTCCGAGCCTCCGTCATCGACTTCTCCGGCACGCTGCTGCTGCTCGTCCTGGCCCTGGCGATCGGATTCGCGGGCTACTTCATCGCCTGGCCGCACGGTCGGGAGATCGGCATTCTCGGGGTGCCTTTCGGTCTGGCCATCTGGGCGGGCCGCTCGGGTCCCATGCGGGCCCTGACGCAAATCTGGGACGACGCCGCCGAACGGGCTGCGCTGGTGCAATCCCTTCGCGTGGAGCCCCTCTATTGGATGCTGCTCGTCGCGGCGGGCTTCGCAGGAGTCCTGCTGGCACAGCGTCTGCGACAGGCGCCCCGCAACAGCGTCCTGGAATCGGACGCGCAAACGACGCGAAAAGGTCCCGCCGGCAACGCCTTTGCGAATAGCCTGATGGCCTTGGGCGTATCGGTCGTGATCTCGCAATTCTTCGTGGGCGTCTTCGTGCAGAATCTGGCGATGTCCCACAACCTGGCGGCTCAACCGGATGTCGGCCAGATCATCTTCGGGGTCGCAGCCGCGTTCGCGGTCGCAGGCTTCGTCGTCAAGCAGTTCCTCGGCCAAAGCTACATTTTGCCTGCTCTCTCGTCACTGCTGGTGGTTGGAACAGCCCAGGTTCTCCACTATCGAGGCCAGACCCTCCAGAGGTTCGCCGAGACCCTGCCGGCGCCCTTCTTCCCGCACAGCGTCTTTGCGATCGTCCCCGTCCAATTGGTGACCCTGGGAACGCTGGGCTCGGTCCTGGGGTTCTGGATTGCGGTCCGATATGACTGGTGGCGCAAGCACGAAACCTTCTGATTCCGCCAGTCATTTCACCCTTTCTTCACCCAAGAGAAAGCTCATAAACTGAGCTTTTGCAGAGATTTACAGTCAATCCGCCCCGTAGTCGCCGCCCCCTGCGCAAAGAAAACGAAAATTGTCTGCTTGCCCTCCCTGAATTGGCCGACATAAGGATGTCCTGAAACCTTCAGGACTCAGATGCGGGGCCAGGGACGTGAGGCCTCCCACGCGATCCGTCGCGTGAAGGAACACACGTAGGGCCGCCGTGGATAGGGAATGTGAAAGAATCGGCTATACGAACAGGTGAAGTGCCCGTATCGTAAGGAGCACTGTAAAGCCAGCCGATAAAAGGAGTTAACGATGTTGGTTCTGAGCAGACAAAAAGACGAGTCCATCATGATCGGCGACGAGGTGGAGATCACCATCGTCGATGTGCGGGGTGACAAGGTGCGGCTGGGAATCACCGCGCCCAAGCACATCCCGGTCCATCGCCGAGAGATCTACGACGCCATTCAACGGGAGAAGTCTCAGAAGACTGACGGAGAGGTTCAGACCGGCGGCAACAACGAACACCTCGACAGCGCCGAAGAATCCCTGCACAAGAAGGCTCCCCAGAAGTAGACTCGCCCGCGATCTGCTCGCTACACCCATCGACTGTCCACAACCCTCTGGTTTGACAGAGGGTTTTTCTCTTGCGCTCCTAGCTGCCCTCCGCTCCCGAATCGACCTCCCCAGACCCTCATCATCCAGGGATCGCCACCTGCACCGCCGTGACGTGCAACGCCTTGGGCAGATCGCGCGGATCGATTCGGACGAGGAAACCGCGAGCCCCGCCGTTGATGTAGATCGTGTCCAGCTCCAGGATGCTCGCCTCGCAATAAACCGGCATCGCCCGCCTGGTCCCGAACGGACTGGTCCCCCCCACCAGATACCCGCTGTGCCGATTGGCCACCTTCGGGTCGCACGGACCGACCGATTTGACGCCCAGAATCCGAGCCAAACCCTTGGTCGAGACCTCGCAGTCGCCATGCATGAGCACGATCAGGGGCTCCTTGGCATCGGTCTCCATGACGAGGGTCTTGACGACGACATGCTCGTCCACGCCCAGTTCGCGCGAAGACACGCGGGTGCCGCCCCGCTCTTCGTACTTGTAGAAAGCCGGCTCGAACTCGATCCCGTGGTCGAGCAGACAACGAATCGCGTTGGTCTTGGGATAGTCTTTCTGCATTCCCGATTGTCTCCAGCAGGCGGGCCAGCGAACCTCGAAGCGGCCGCCGCACAGTGCCAGACACTCTTCATGATGCGTCTCTTGGCTTGATGGTTCATCCTGTGGACATCACTGTACAGCCGAGCCCTCCCGCCGGCAAGCCCCCTCCCCCCAAGGTCTCTCCGGCGTGGGAACGGGACATTCGCAGACAGATCGCAACCTACAAGCGGTTCACCCGCTGGGTCGAACGATGGATCGACTTGAGCATCGAACACTCGAAGCTCAGAATGCAGACTGCCAAACAGGACAGATCAGGGGAACCTGGAACTCGGTACTCTCAAGTCCCTTTCAGAACTCGTAATCCTCGGGGAAGTTGAAGTACGCGAGCTTGCCGTGCAGTTCGTACGCCTTTCGGTCGCGGGCCTTGGCCGCCGCGATCTCGTCGTCGAAGCACCCGAGATAGTACACCTTCCCGCGGCACCGAATCCGCGCCTCCCACTTGTCGCCCCGTCGGTACACGCCCACGAATCGCGAGGCTCCGCCGACAGGGCCCCGTGCGGCCATGTGCTGTCGCGGCGTACACACGAGCAGGTTGTCCCGGCGATTGTTCAGCCCGTTGTGGTCGGCGTGGTGCACGACGTAGCCTTTCCGCGGACGCATGATCATGCGATGCATGGCCACCTCGCCTGCGCTGCCCAGCGTGATGGCATAGGTCGTCCGCCCGTGACGACTCGCGTACCATTTGTACTTGCTCACCCTCTCGTAGTCGGCGGCGCTGACGAGGGCGAACCGCCCGTTGCCCAGAGGGATGCGTTTGCCGCCGCGACGGTTCCTGCAGGCCGTCGGATGGGGACGCTTCGACGCCTTGTCCCTGGGCCTCCGCCACCATTTCGTCTTGAAATTCCGGCACGTGTCCGTCGGCAGGACCTCCTCGATCTCGCCGGGACAGGCCGGATGGTTGGTGCACTGGAGCAGGCGGGTCGTGCCGGTCCATTTGTCCCGCAACTGCCGCGACTTCGGAAGCGGACAGGAATGCGTGCACAACTGGCACTTGCCCGCGAAAATGAACGCATAGGCCGGCTTCCAATTCGCCCCGCGATACTGCTCGGGCCACGCGTCGCTCTCCGGCGGCGGAACCCGCAGCCGCGACCTGGGCCCCCGAACACGCGACGCAGGCGCCGCCCCGACCGCCTTTCCTGGTCTCGCCTCCGCCCTGCTTCCCTCTGCCTTCTGACTTCTTGCCCGTCCGCTTCGCTTTCCCATGGCTCTGTCCTTGTGTTCGTTCGGAGGCGAATCACGATTCGCCCCACGGAGTCCCGAGACATCGCTTCACAACGCTATGAATATGGTACAAGTAGCAAGCAGTTCTGTCAATACAAAACGACAATAACTTGTTGCATTTCTGGAATAATTGTAACCTGTTGTCGCACAAGGGTTTGAGAGCGACGGCATTCACCACAGAGGCACAGAGCCCACAGAAAAGGATAGGGGGCACTCACGCAGGGACGCAGTGGTGCAGAAGGCGGAGTCTCCGTTCGTAGTGACGCCGTAAGGCGTTATCTTCGCGAGCCACGGGCCACGAGTCACGGGTCACTGCTCCAAGCAACCGCAGATGAACGCTGATGAACGCTGATTCCGGAGCACGGATCAGGATTCTTGCCACAGAGGGCACAGAGCCCACAGAGGTTGGGCGATGGTGGGTGCGTGGATGCGTTCTACAAGAAGCGCCCGGGCTCTCTCGGCCTCCTCCAACGCTTCCACGCTTCTACGCGGCGTCCCGCCGCACCCGGGTCACGAGACACGAGACACGGGCCACCGCGGCCCCTGGCCGCCGCACCAGGAACCGCCGACCGAATCCGGTGCTCGGGGCACAAATCCAGTTTCAGACGCCGGACAGAGCACTCCGCCTCCTTAGCTCTCCGAATCGCCCTTGACGTTCCACCTTGGCGCCGGGATAATCCTTAGTGGTTCGGCCCGCCCGCAGCCGCCAAATCGGGATCGAGCGAAGACGGAAGGAACTGACCCGCAACTGACGATGTCAGGCGCGTGCCGTTACAGGGCCGACTCACTTAAAGGACAAGGTTGTCTGTCGAATCATGAGCGCTAAACAAGAATACCTCTTCCGAAAGATGGACCCTGCTCGTTACGGCGAGCATCGGCAGAAGAGACCGCTGTTCGTCGAGGCTTATCTCAAGAAGGAATCACAGGACAACCGCCTCCAGGATGACCGGTGCAAACGCGCCCACACAATCCTGGTGAAGTGGGCGGATCTGGAGTCCGGCGGAAAGCTCAGAACCCAGAAGGAAAGCAATCTGGAAGCGGAGTTTCTCACACAGGTTTTCGGCGAGGCCCTCGGTTATTCGCTGTTCTCGGAAGGCCAGACCCAGTGGAACCTCAAACCCAAGTTCCGTCTCAACGATCAGACGGCCGACGCCGCCATCGGTTTCTTCGACGCACGGAGAGAAACGCCGCCCCGCGCGGTCATCGAACTGAAGGGGCCCACGATCAACGTTGACCGGGATCGATTCAATGGACGGACGCCTGTTCGTCAATGCTGGGATTACCTCGCCGAGGTCCCGGATTGCCCCTGGGGCATCGTCTCGAACATCGTGAGCTTTCGCCTCTACCATCGAGGACAGACGACGCGGGTCTATCAGCTCTTCACCCTCCAAGAGCTCCGCAAGTGGGATACATTTCTGGAATTCTACTGGCTGTTCGAACGGGGCGGCCTCCTGCCGCTCGGGGTCGGCCAGGTGGCCCGCGCCGATGTGCTTCTGGAGAAATCGGAGAAACGCCAGCGGGAGGTCGGCGACGATCTCTACAGCGACTATCACGACAATCGCGTGCGGCTCATCCAATACCTGACGGGGCCCGCCCACAACAAGCCTCTGGACGTCGCGATCCGCATCGCGCAGAAACTGGTGGATCGGATCATTTTCGTGGCGTTCTGCGAAGATCGCGAGCTGCTCCCGGCCCGATCGCTGTTCCGCGCGTGGAAAGAGATTCCGCCCTTCTACCGGGTCACGAATCCCAAATGGCAGAACTTCCTGTCGCTGTTCCGCAGCATCGACGAAGGCAGCCCCTCCGGCGACGTGCCCGCCTACAATGGCGGCTTGTTCCGAAAAGACGACGGCGTCGACGAACTCCAGCTCGACGACGCCTGGACGGATTTCTTCAAGAGCATCGGCGACTACGACTTCGGATCGGAGGTCAACGTCGACGTGCTTGGGCACCTGTTCGAGAAGTCGATCAACGACATCGAGCAGATCCGCGTCGCGGGCGGGCTCTTTGAAACCCTCGCCGAACCGACGATCGTACCGAAGATGGCCAAGTCCGCCGAACGAAAGCGAGGAGGCGTCTATTACACCCCGCCTGCGTTCACGAGACTCATCACCGAGCAGACGGTCGGCCGAACCGCGAGGGAACGGCTGGACGCCGTCTGCAAACAGCATGGGCTGAACCTCGACGATCCCGAGATTCGCAAGATGGACGGCGGCCTCGCGCGTTGCATCGCCGACTGCGTCGCGGCGTTGCGAGGAATCCGCGTCCTCGATCCCGCCTGCGGGAGCGGGGCCTTCCTGATCCAGGCCTACGAGGTCCTTGAAGATCAGTATCTCGACCTGGTCCACGCGCTGGAGCTGGTCGATCCCACAGGGTCGGACGCCCTCCAGGACCGAATCGCCGACTACATTCTCCACGACAACCTCTTCGGCGTCGATCTCTCGCCCGAGGCGGTGGAAATCACGCAGTTGTCTCTGTGGCTGCGCTCCGCCCAGCCCGGCAAGACGCTGGCCAATCTCTCGAAGAACGTTGTTTGCGGAAACAGCCTCGTGACGGACCCCGACGCGCATCCTCTGGCCCTGGACTGGAAGACGGCATTCCCGCAGGTTTTCACAGGAGATTCCGCCGGCTTCGATTGCGTGATCGGAAATCCCCCGTGGGAACGGGTGAAACTTCAGGAAAGAGAGTTCTTCGACGCGGTGATTCCCGAGGTCGCCGCGGCGGTGGACGCCGCGACCCGCCGCCGGATGATCGCCGAGATCGAGAAGACAAGGCCGAAAGTCCACGAACGATACCTTCAGGCGAAGGCCGCCGCCGAAAAGACGCTGGGCTACATTCGCGACAGCGGCCGTTATCCTCTCTGCGGGAAAGGCGACATCAACACCTACGCCGTGTTCGCGGAACTGGCGAGGACGCTGGTCGCTCCGAACGGCCGGGTGGGGCTGCTCGTCCCGTCGGGCATCGCGACCGACCATACTACCAAAGCGTTCTTCAGTGCCCTTGTTGACAATGACCTTCTGTGCGGGCTCTATGACTTCGAGAACCGCAGGAAGATATTTCCCGATGTCGATGGTCGATTCAAGTTCTCCGTTCTCCTGTTCGGCGGGGCCGAACGCAAATCGGAGAAAGCGGATTTCGTCTTCTTCGCCCATCGGATGGAGGACCTCGACGACCGCGGCCGCCATATCGCCCTGTCGAAGAAGGACCTGCGTTCCCTCAATCCGAACACGTTGACATGCCCGATCTTCCGTTCCCGGCGGGACGCCGAGATCACCAAGGCCATCTATCGTCGCGTGCCGATTCTCGTGGACAAGACCCGCAAAGAGGGCGGCAATCCGTGGGGAATCACGTTCTTCACGATGTTCCACCAGACGAACGACGCCGAGTTGTTCCGCACGGCCAAACAACTGGTGGATGAAGGCTTCAAGCGAGAGGGATCTCACTGGAAGAAGCGGAATCGAATCTGCTTGCCGCTCTACGAGGCCAAGATGGTGCAGATGTACGACCATCGGGCCGCCAGCGTGGTCGTGGATGAATCCAACTGGATGCGCCAGGGACAGACGGACGCCGCGTCCCTCGTGCAGCATCAGAACCCGGAGTACACGGTTGAGCCCAGATGGTGGGTCGACGCCAAAGAGGTTATCCAGGCCATTGGTTCCGAAATGCCTGTCGGATTCCTCTCATTCAAGGACATCACGAGTCCCACAAATCAGAGGACGATGATCGCTGCGGCTATACCGTGGACCGCTGTCACCAATCATCTGCCTTTGATACTCACCGAGGCAGACCCAAAACGGAGGTTATGCCTTCTCGCCAACCTGAACTCCATTGTCTTCGACTACGTAGCAAGGCAGAAGATCGGGGGCGTGACATTGAACTTCTTCATCGTCGAGCAACTCCCGGCATTTGCCCCCGATTTCTACGAACGGGCTTGCCCCTGGGAGAAGAAGCGGACACTGGAGAAGTGGATTGGCGAGCGGGTCCTCAAGTTGACCTGCGTGAGCGACGATATGAAGCCTCTTGCGGAGGCGGCGAAATTCAAGCCCTTGGTCTACAAGTGGGACCCCTGCGAACGGGCCCAACTGACGGCCGAGTTGGACGCCGCGTTCTTCCTGCTCTACGGCATCGAGCGAGACGACCTCCAGCACATCCTCTCGACCTTTAACGGCATCATGCAGGAATCCGATGGCGTGTTTCCCGGCGGCACAACGTCGGATCGGGTTTTGGCCTGCTACGACAGACTCCGCGAGGCTGGCGCGTGAAGAACTCCGATGCGTCGGGATTCGTACATTCGTTCCTTTGACCTCGATGTTCTTGGACATTCAAAGACTCCCACTCCAATCATGGCGAACTCGCCACAATTCCAAATCTCACGAATTCGTGAGGTTTGGAATCTCGCCAAACGCGTCGAGTTCGACCAGTCCGGAACCTGCAAGAGGACCATTGTCTCCAGTCACCCGAGAAAGGACTCCCCACGATTCGCCCAGGCGTCTCGTCCGCCATACACGGCTCCCTGGAGCCGCCAACGGCCCGATCATACAGTCGGTATGGCGGGCGGGCAATCCCGGAGGGATCAAATTCTCGCGGCGGGACGGGGCGGAGGCGTCGGGCGGCCAGGGGCCGCAGGGACTCGTGTCTCGTGACCCGTGGCTCGGTGCGGCGGGACGCCGCGTTGGAGCGTGTGAGCGTATAAGCGTGAAAGCGTTTTGGGGAGGGGGCGGGCGAGGACGCGGGCAAGGGCCGCGCGACGCAAGGGCAGGATGCCCTCGCCACGGAGGACGCCTGAGGGCGTCGGGATGGACGCGGCCACGCTTCTACCCGTCTGGCTTTGCGTTCCTTGCGGCTTGGCGAGAGACAAGAGCAGGACCCGGGGTCTTCTCCACCCTCGTGCACTTACTTGCTGCTGGCGTTCATGATCGTCAGACCCACGATGTCCTTGCCGTCCTTGCGGACGAGGATATCGTCGTTCAGCTCAATGGTCTCGGTGGCCCTTTGGGGCTTGCGGAAACTCACGTAGAGCACGTCGGCCTCCTTGTCGTAATCGAGCCACATGTGTCGAGCAGGGAGTTTGAGCATCTCCATGGCCAAGGCTACGCACCGGCCGGCGAAATCTCCCGTCTTCTTTGCACTTACGGTCGCCATATGACTTCTCCTCCTGGCCGTTTCGACACCAGGTAAGCCGTGATGACATATCCATCCCGTCTGGACACCTCGCGGTAGGCAACCACCATCCACCGCTTCCTGCCCATGTTTCTTATCGCCCTGAGAGCACCGTGGCTCGCGCGAGTGACGAAGTCGGGCCTCTGCACGGTGTCCAGGACCTCGTGAAACATGCTTGCCAAGTCATCGTGGTTCTCAACGATATGGTACCACCGTTCATAGGTGAGCCGTATCGGAATTCCATTGATTGACTGAGCAACATCCATATCCTGTTCTCCACCACCAACGGTCGGATACTGGTTCTGACACCGGTTATAGCATAGCAGCGACGAGCCGGCCTGGCAATGGGGGAAGAGATGGACAATCCCAGGAGGTGAACCGGGTCAGACTTGCTCATTTCACTCGCATGCCAGGGCCACACATGCATCGCCCCTACGAGGGCTCCGGGCGGATCTGGGTTTCTTTGCCGCGTCCACGCTTCCACCGGTCCAGAGATAGCGGCTCGGTGCGGCCGGGGGCCGCGTTGGAGCGCATGAAGCGTTTCGGGGGAGGGGGCGGAGGCGTCGGGCGGCCAGGGGCCGCAGTGACTCGTGTCTCGTGATCCGTGGCTCGGTGCGGCGGGACGCCGCGTGGGCGAGGACGCGAGCGGGACGCCCACGGGACGCAAGGGCAGGATGCCCTCGCCACGCAGGACGCTTCAGGGCGTCGGGACGGACGCGGTCACGCTTGCACGGCCTGCGGCGTTCGTGGGGCGGTTGGGTCGTGTTCGGGGTGGAAAAAGGCTTCTGTCGGGTGGGGGGGGCTGGTTCCCGCAATAGATGGGCGGCGGGGACCGTCTTACCTGTGTCGTGCATGGAAACATGCGGCTTGCTTGATGGACAGCGAAAGGAGCAGATGATGAGTGAAATGAATCGCCGGGGGTTCTTGAAGGGCGCGGTGGCTGCGACGGCCGGATCGTATGCGGCCCTGTCTTCGTTCAACTTCATGCCGAGCGTGCTGGGGGCCAATCGCGAGATCCGGCTGGCGGTGGCGGGGATTCGCAGCCGGGGCGGGGCGCATGTGAACGACTTCATGAAGATCGAGGGCGTGAAGGTGGTGGCGCTGATCGACCCGGACAAGCAGATCGTCGAGCAGGGAGTGGCGGGGTTCAAGAAGAGATACAACGTCGGGGACGAGGCGATCCAGGGGTACGCGGACGTGCGGGCGGTTTTGGACCGCAAGGACGTGGACGCGCTGGTGATCGCGGCGCCGAACCACTGGCATTCGCTGATGACGGTGTGGGCGTGCCAGGCGGGCAAGGATGTGTACGTGGAGAAGCCGGTGAGCCACTCGATCTGGGAGGGGCGCAAGATGGTGGAGGCGGCCCGCAAGTACAAGCGGATTGTCGCGGCCGGGACGCAGCATCGGTCGTGCCCGGCGGTGCAGGAGGCGGCCCGCGATATTCAGTCGGGCAAGTACGGCAAGGTCCAGTGGATCCACTGCTCGGTGCTGCACTCGCGCGCGAGCATCGGCAAAGTGACGGAGCCCACGCCCGTGCCGGCGAACATCGACTACAACCTCTGGTGTGGCCCAGCCCCAATGGCTCCCGTAATGCGGCAGAACCTACATTACGATTGGCACTGGACCTGGACCTGGGGCGACGGGGAGATGGCCAACTGGGGGATTCACTACCTCGATGACGTGCGGCACTTGCTCAATTGGAACGACGTGCCGACGAAAGTCGTCGCGGCGGGCAATCGGTTCGCGTGGGACGACAACGGCGAGACCCCGAACATGCACTTCGCCCTGATGGACTACGACGGCGTGCCTCTGGTGGTCGACATCCGCAACCTGCCCGACCCCGCGCGTCGCGGCGGCAAACAGGGGGCCCTCTACCTCGGCGCCCGCGGCGGCAACTACATCCAGTGCGAGCACGCCTCGGTCCGCATCGCCCGCGGCGGCGGCGGCGCCTACGACAACGACGGCAAGCGAATCCACCAGTACAAAGGCGACGGCGGCAGCGGCCACGCCCAAAACTTCATCAACGCCCTCCGCAGCGGCCGGCGCGAGGACCTGGCCGCCGAGATCGAAGTCGGCCACCTCGGCACCGCCATCTGCCACCAGGCCAACATCGCCTGGCGCGCGGGCAAAGACGCCACGCCCGACCAGGTCCGCGACAACATGAAATCCTCCGAGGACGCCCTGAACACCTTCGCGGACATGCTCGAACAGCTCCAAGGCAACGAGGTCGATCTCGCCAAGCGGCCCTTCGTCCTGGGCCCCACGCTCACCTACGACCGCAAAACCGAGCGATTCACCGGCCCCAACGCCGACTCCGCGAACCGGTTCCTCAAGTGCTCCTACCGAGAGCCGTTCGTCATCCGCGACGCGGTATAGCTCCTCCGTTCGACGAATCCGAGAGCCCGGGAAACCGGGCTCTTTTTTTGCGACCCGCTTGCAGGCCAGGAAGGGGTTTGGGCCACAGAGGACACAGAGGTCACCGAGGAAAGAGGAGGCGAAGGCACAAGGCAAACAGGACCCGAGTCCCTGCGGCCCCTGGCCGCCCGACGCCCGACGCCTCCGCCCCGTCCCGCCGCAAGATTATTCCTCCGGGGTTGCCCGCCCGCCGGACCCGCAGTATCATGGGGCCCGTTGATGGCTCTATGTGTTGGTTGATGAGGGCCTTATGGCGGAAATGCCGCGATAGAGTGTTCGTTTGAGTGGCGAGGGAAGTTTTTTGCCATACCGGAAGGGAACGATCAGATGAGCGAGTGGGGTCCGGAGAATCCGCATCCGTTGTCCAAGATGAGCACGGAGCTGGTCTGGGAGGGCAAGTACGACGAGTACGGCAACCGGCGCCAGGTGGAAACGGCGGGCCTGGCCATGCCCATGCAGCGGATCGAGACCATCGACCAGCCGCGAAGCGAGGCCGCCGCCAAGGGCAAGCAGGACCTCCTGGCCTTCGAGAAAGAAACCACGCGTCTCGACGACTTCCGCAACCGTCTTATCTGGGGCGACAACAAGCTCGTCATGGCCTCCCTCCTGGCCGAGTTCAAGGGCAAGATCGACCTGATCTACATTGACCCGCCCTTCGACGTCGGAGCCGATTTCACGATGGATGTCCCCATCGGAGATGAGAAGGAGACTATCGAGAAGGACCAGTCCACGCTTGAGATGGTCGCCTACAGGGATATGTGGGGAAAAGGCACAGACAGCTACCTCCACATGATGTTTGAGCGGATGTCGTTGATGAAGGAACTCCTCTCGGAGGAGGGGAGCGTCTTTGTCCATTGTGACTGGCGCGTGAACAGCGCGCTGCGACTGCTCCTGGATGAACTTCTTGGCGATACGAGGTTCCAAAACTCAATCACGTGGAAACGCACAGCCGCACACAATGATTCGAAGAGGATTGGCAGGGTCACAGATACGATCCTCTATTATACGCGTAGCGAGAACCATATTTGGAATCCCCAGTTTCGACCCTATGACGAAGAGTATCTCGAAGCCTTCTATCGCCATATAGAACAAGATGGGCGTCGCTTCAGAACACACCAGATTGAAAGGAATCCAGCGCTTGGCATACGAGAGAACTTGATATACGAATACAAAGGCTATACGCCTGCTTACGGTTGGATGATGGAGAGGGAGAAACTCTCTGACCTCGATCGAAAAGGGATGCTATTATGGTCGAAGTCTGGTCGTCCACTTCGCAAGATATACCTTGAGCAAGATGAGGATGGTGGACAGCCGATCCACGAGTTGTGGGATGACATCTCGATGGTTGGCAGTCAGAGCAGCGAACGAGTTGACTATGCAACGCAGAAACCCGAAGCGCTTCTTCAGCGAATCATTAGAGTGGGTACGAATGAAGGCGACCTCGTGGCGGATCTCTTCTGTGGCAGCGGAACTACTGGAGCGGTTGCGGAACGATTGGGTCGGCGGTGGATTATGGCCGACCTCGGGCGGTTCGCGATTCATACGAGCCGAAAGCGTTTGATCGAGTTGCAGCGGACGCTGCATGGCGAGGGCAAGGCGTATCGTGCGTTCGACGTTTACAACCTCGGTCGCTACGAGCGTCAGTGGTGGCAGAAGGACCGGCTTCACGGGGCCGATGAGGAGCATCGGTGCGTGGTTCTGGAGTTCTTCAAGGCGGAGGTTCTGACGAACGCGCCTTCGCCTTTGATTCATGGGCGTAAGAGCGGCGCGTATTGCCACGTCGATGGGATCGACTCGATGTTCAGCCGGGCGGAGGCGAAGGCGGTGGCCGAGGCGGTCGCGCAGGCAAGCGGCAAGCAGTGCTATGTGCTGGCCTGGGAGTTCGAAATGGACCTGCGTCTGACGACGGCGGCCCTGGAGAAGGAGTTGGGCGTGCGCCTGATGCTGATCCAGATCCCGCGGGAGATCATGGAGAAGAACCGCAAGAACCCGCCGCCGTTTCTGGAGATGGCGGTTTTGGAGGCCCAGCCGGTCTATCGCAAGAAGGGCAAGGAAAGCAGCGTCGATGTCAAGATCGCGAAATTCGTCCCGTCGCTGGCGGAGGTGCCGAGCAAGGAGATTCAGGCCCTGAAGGAACGGGCGATCAAGAGCGGCGTGGATTTCATCGACTTCTGGGCGGTGGACTTCGAATGGGAGCCGGGCAAGCCCTTCAACCATCACTGGCAGGACTACCGCACGCGCAAGGACCGCAGCTTGAAGACGGTCAGCGACGCGGGCCACGTCTACGCGAAGAAGGGCAAGCACACGGCCTGCGTGAAGGTAATCGACACGTTCGGATGCGACACGAGCATCACCGTGGAGATCGACGTTTGAACCAGCCTTCGGAAAGGAACGGGACTATGAGCGAAGAACTGCCGCCGGACTCACAGGGCAAGATCATCGTCTTCGGCGGGAGCCGAATCCGGCGCACCTGGCACGATGAGCAGTGGTACTTCTCGGTCGTGGACATCGTCGGTGCGCTAACTGACAGCGATAATCCGCGGAACTACTGGAATATGATGAAGACACGCGAGCGGAAACAGAGCGATGTTCAGTTGTCCACACTTTGTGTACAACTGAAGCTAACTTCCGCTGACGGCAAGAGTTACAAGACCGATTGCGTCAACACAGAGAGTGCCTTCCGCATCATCCAGTCGATCCCGAGCGCCAAGGCGGAACCCTTCAAACGGTGGCTGGCCCAGGTCGGTTACGAGCGGGTCCAGGAAATCGAAAATCCCGAACTGGGCCAGCAGCGCATGAAGGAACTGTATCGGGAGAAGGGCTACCCCGCCGACTGGATCGAGAAACGCATGCGGGCCATTGCCATCCGCGACGAGTTGACCGATGAGTGGAAGCAACGCGGGATCAAGGAACAGAAGGACTTCGCCATTCTGACGGCGGAAATCTCCAAGGCGACCTTTGGGCTGACGCCAGGCCAATACAAGGACCTCAAGGGTCTTGAACGCGAGAACCTGCGCGATCATATGACCGACCTGGAGCTGATCTTCACCATGCTGGGTGAGGCTGCCACCACCGAGATCGCGCGCAACCGGGACGCCCAGGGCTTTCACCCGAACAAAGCGGCCGCCCGTGATGGCGGCACTATTGCCGGCAATGCGCGTCGACAACTGGAGCACAAGTCCGGCAAGAAGGTCGTCACGCGCCAGAACTATCTTACGAGCAAACCCCGGCCTTCACTCCGAGGCAGGCAGAAAGACGAACGATGAGACTCTACGGGTCCGACGATGAAGGGAGACCGAAGAAGCGCGCCCGTCGAAGGCTAGGATCACTGTCGGTAAAACCGATGGACCACACGACATGAAGTCGGCGTTCACCTGCGACGGACTATCTTATATCGTACCAATCAGGGGATTGTTCGCAAGGACTTTTTCAGTTTCTTTCGGGATAGGATACGGCTTGGGCCAGGAGACAACGATGCCCGATCAGACTCTCGTGAATCCGACGGCGTTGGAGCCGCTGTTTTCTCCGTGGGATGAACCCACGAAGCATCGCATTCGCGCGGACAAGCCGGGCGAATCGGCCAAGATCATCAACGGTCGCAGGCCGTCGCCCATAGCGATCGCGCATAACCTCCGCTGGGCGGTGAAAGAGTGGCGAGAGTCGTTCTACGGCGGAGCGAGCGACACGACGCGGGAATTGCTCAATCACTGGTTCAATCGGAGCCACCGGGGCAGGACCGCCGCAGGGGAAGAATTCGAATTTCATTACTACTTCTGCCAGCGGGAAGCCATAGAGACCCTCATCTACCTGAAGGAGGTCAGGGAACTGACGTGCCTGTCGCAGATCGTCGCGGAGTTTGGCGGCTCCGCGGCGGACATCCAGTCGCTCGGCATCACCGACGAAGAGGACATGTGGTCCCGCTATGCGTTCAAGGTGGCCACCGGCGCGGGCAAGACCAAGATCATGAGCCTGGCCATGGTGTGGAGCTACTTCCACCACCTGCGCGAATCCGATTCGCCCATGACGCGGCATTTCGTCGTCGTGGCGCCGAATCTGACGGTCTATGAACGTCTGAAAGAGGATTTCGGCGATGGACGCATCTTCGACACCGACCCGCTGATCCCTGCGGAGTGGCGCGGGGACTGGAATTTGTCCATTGTCCTGCAGGACGAAGCGGCCGGCGCGGCGACCGGCGGGACGCTCTATCTGACCAACATTCACCGCCTCTACGATCAGGAGAAGCGACGCAAGAACAAGGATAACGAGACCTATGACTGGGCTGGCCCTTCCGTCTCCAAAGCCAAGGCCCTGGACACCGCGGCCGCCCTGCGGGACCGGATTACCTCGCATCCGGGCGTGATGATCCTCAACGACGAGGCGCATCACGTATGGGACCCGGATTCGGCCTGGGCGACCGCGATCCGCTATCTGCACGACACGCTGCTGAGCCGAACCGGTCGCGGCCTGGTGGCGCAACTGGACTTCAGCGCCACGCCCAAGGACAACCGTGGCCAGCTTTTCAAGCACATCGTATGCGACACGCCTTTGGGCGAAGCGGTCGATGCAGGGATCGTAAAGACCCCGATCATCGGCAGAACCGAGGCCCTCGAATTGCAGGCAGCGGACGACGCGGCATATCGCTACGACAGGCACCTTCGGCTGGGCTACGAGCGGTGGCGCCTGAGCAGGCAGGAGTGGGAGAAGAGCGGCAAGAAAGCCCTGATGTTCGTCATGTGCGAGGATACCGGCGCAGCGGATCAGATCGCCAAGCGTCTGAACGGGGATGATGCGTTCAGCGAGCTGAACGGCAAGACGATCAACCTGCATACGAATCTCAAAGGCAAGATCCGAAACATCGGACGGGGATCGAATGCACAGCAGATCTTCGTGGAAGATGAGAAGAGCATCGGCGATGAAGACCTCAAGGCCCTGCGGAAACTGAGCCGGGAACTGGATCAGAACAGCAGCCCCTATCGCTGCATCGTCTCGGTCCTGATGCTGAGAGAAGGCTGGGACGTACGAAATGTGACGACCATCGTTCCCCTGCGCCCGTACAGTTCCAAGGCGGAGATTCTGCCTGAGCAGACTCTGGGACGCGGCCTCCGCCGGATCACCCCGCCCGGTGGAGCGAATGAGATTGTCACGGTCGTGGACCACCCGTCATTTGCCGGCCTCTACCAACAGGAACTGGCGCAGGAAGGCCTGCCCATCGAGATGGTCGAAATCGACGAGATACCGAAGACGACGGTGTCGATCTACCCGGATGAGGCGCGCAAGGACGTAAAGGCTCTTGAGATTCTCGTCCCGCGGCTGTCCAGCGGGCACCGGATCGTCCCGACCGTCAGCGGCATTACGGTCGAGGAAGTCAAGGAGGCATTCAAACCCTATAAGCCGCTCCCGCTCGCCAAGGAAGTCAAGACCGAGATCGATTATGAGGGCAGACAACTTCTGACCGGCGAGATTGTCGAGCGGATGAAAATCCATATTGAACTGCTCGAATCAGGCATTGGCGCGATCTCGTACTACCGGCAACAGCTTGAGATGATCTGCAAGGTGCGAGGCGTCCATGCGGCGGTTGCGCCGCTGTTGCAGACCTTCATCGAGGAGGTCCTTTTCGAGAAGAAGGCCAACATTTTCGAGCCGGAGCTCGCGGCAAGGCTGGGCGATTCCGATGTCGCCGAGCACATCCGGGCGGTCTTCGTGCCCTTGATTCGCAAGCACACGACCCATGTCGAGAAGCGAGCGCCGGAACAAGAGCCGATGGCGCTATCCCTGTGGAAAGCGTTTCAGGTGACGCACAGCGAACGCAAGCCCGCGGTGGAAGCCCAGCGAACGCTCTTCAACCTGGTGCCATGCAATCGCGAGCTTGAAGTCGCCATGGCCCATTTTCTCACCGCGAAGGCACGCGATGTGGCCGCCTTCGCCAAGAACGCCGGTCCCCAGTGCCTGCGCATCGACTATCTGGGCAGTGGTGGTCGTCTGGCCTTCTACACGCCTGACTTCTTCGTCCGCACGACTGCAGGCAACTACTACCTGGTCGAAACCAAGGGGCGTGAGGACATCGACGTTCCACGCAAGGCGCGTGCGGCCGTCGAATGGTGCAAGTGTGCCTCAACGAAGACATGCACGTGGGACTATCTCTACGTGCCCCAGGGCGTCTTCGAAGGACTGAGCGAGGCATCCATCGAGGCCTTGGCAAGAACCTGCGCACCGGCCCTCCAGAATCTGGTGAAGGAGCAGGAAGACAAGGAACAATTGCCGCTGTTTGCCACAGTGATTGACCAGGAGGCCAGAGAAGCTCCGTTCGAGGCAAGAGGTATCGTCGACCAGGACATACTCGACTCCCTGCCGGAAAGGTATCGCCGGGCAGCCGAGCAGGCAATCTCCGTCTTTCGGTTCTTGGAGAAAAAGGAAGACATCAACTACTCACAGGTATTTCAGGCTCTGCTGGGGTCCATCGACGAAGCATCCCGCGGTCTATTGTTGAAGCGGCTGTTGCCGTTGATGCCCGCCGGTGCGCAAGAGCAGAGGGTGTGGTTCAATCCGTATGTGGACGACCTGGGACGGCCCCAATCGCAGCGCTATCTCGCCGTCGCTCAGAACCTCAAGAGGACTCTTGTCTATCGCAACGGGCTTTCTCCTGTTGGGCTCCTCCGGAGTTGCCTGGACTATGCGTTGAACGACAGCACCAAGATCGCCGGCGTCTTCGAGGCGATCAGAGCGGCATTCAAGGTCAAGGGCGGAATCGACCTCTTGACCGTCGTTGCGAACATCAACGAATTCAGAAACACCTATGTCGCCCACCAGGAAAAGGAACTCAAGGACGTCAATCTGTCTCGCACGCAGCTTGCCAAGTGGATTGCAGGTCTTGCCTATATCCATGCTCGCGTGCGGACCTGAACGGAGGAAATGCAGGGGGGCGGAAATTCCGGCGGAACCAACGGCCTCCGGTCCTTTTTCCGGCGTGTGAGAATCGATTTGTGGCCGGAGCGGCGGATTCGGTCGGCTGTTCCTGGTGCGGCTTGCGGCCGCAAGATTCACCTTGATTTCTCCCTCCACGGCATCGATCATTCCGAGTCAACGGGCCGAGAGGCGCATTCTGCTGATCCGCGGCCAGAGAGTGATCCTGAACTCGGATCTGGCCGAACTGTACGACGTGACGACCAAGCGTCTGAACGAGCAGGTCCGACGCAACATCGGTCGGTTCCCATGCGACTTCATGCTTCAACCGACCGAACCGGAGGGACTTCGGGGTCGGCACTCGATTACGGCATAGAAACGGTCGCGGCGACGTCTGTCTATTTAAGGGCCTCGATTGGCGCTCGCCTCACGGAGCCCTTCCCGGGCACAAGCGATAACCACAGTATCCGCGACTGAGACAAGAAACCGGCGAGGTCGATGGGGGCCTCGCCGGTTCTCGATCAGCTTCTTACATGCGTTTGTACCGCGGGCCGCCGCCGCCTTCGGGGGCGGTCCAGCGGATGTTGTCGAACGGGCACTTGCGCTGGCAGGTCTTGCAGTGCAGGCAGTTCGACGGGTTGGCGGCCTTGGGATGGTCGTGGATCTCCTCGTAGACGCCCGCCGGGCAGAAGGCCACGCACGGGGCCTTGAAGACCGGCTTGCACTGGGTCATGCAGATCGTCGGGTCCAGGATCTTGAGGTGCGAAGGCTGCTCCTCGCGATGCTCGGTGAACGCGACCGCGGTGAAGGCGTCCTTGTCGAAACTCGCCTTGGGCTTGAACTTGTACGGCGCCGCGGTCATCGCCTCGTAGTCCTTCTCGACCTGGAAGTGCGGCAGCCAGTTGTTCAGGACCGACAGGGGCATGCCCTGGAGGGGCCCGAACTTGGCGACCGTCTGGCGGAAGTTCTTGGCGCTCTTCATCTCCTTGGCGATGGCGGACTGCTCGACGTTGGCGGTGTACTTGACTGCCGCCGAGCCCGGATCGTCGAGCGAGGCGACGATCGCCTTGGCAGCCTGGATGCCGGAGTTGATGGCGTTATGCAGGCCCTTGATCTTGAGCATGTTGACGAACCCGGCGCTGTCGCCCAGGATCATGACGTTGCCCTTGCCGATGCTCTGGGTCTCGGGATCGCGCGGGACGGCGCACCAGCCGCCCTCGGGGATCATCTTGGCGCCGGCCTCGACGACCGTGCCGCCCTCGATGAACGGCTTGACGAACTTGTGCTCTTTGAAGCGGGTCAGAGCGTCCTGCGTGTTGAAGTCGTGATACTTCCAGTCCAACCCGACGATCATGCCGACCGCGAGATGGTCCTGCTCGCCTGCATAGACGATGCCGCCGCCGAACATGCCGGGACCGAGGACCGGGGTCCAGATCGGATAGCCCATCGCGTGGACGACCCGGCCGCGGGTGAACTTGTTGTACTGCTCGGGCGAAACCTTGATCAGCTCCTTGACGCCCAGCGAATAGAGCTGCGGTGAATGACGCTTGAGGCCCGCCTTCTCGACGAACCGTTCGGTGACCAGACCGTCGCAGCCCTCGGCCAGGACGATGAACTTGGCCTCGATCGTCTCGCCTTCGGTGTAGTTGGGCTGCTTGTGCCCTTCCTTCTCGATGCCCTGATCGACGAGCCTGACCCCCTCGGCGACCAGTTCGCCGTTGTGGACCACGTGGTCGGCGGCGAAGCCCGTCAGGACCTCGATGCCCATGCCCCGCGCGATCCCGCCGAGCCATTTCGTCAGCCGGCTGATCGAGACGGAGTAGTCGCCGTGATGGATCATCTGTCCGAAGGCCAGGCCCATGCCTTTGGCCATCTTGATCATCGGGAAGATGCCGAACGACATGTTCTTGCCGAGCAGGAACATGATGTCGTCCTTGTCGATCACGTTGGCCAGGACCTGCTTGGCCTCGTCGGTCTCGCGCCAGCCGGGCTTGGCGGCGTCGAGCAACGTGCTCAGCGGCTCTTTCTCCAGCACCGCGCCGGAGAGGTTGTGATAGCCCAAATCCAGGGCCTTGTCGATCACGCAGACATCGATTTCGGGCTTGAGAACCTTCAGTTGGATGGCGGTCGAGAGCCCGGCCGGGCCGGCGCCCACGACCAAAACCGACGTCTTGTTGAAGTCACTGTGATTAGGCACGTTCTACCTCTCGATTATAGTCCATTGTAGGGGCGACGCATGCGTCGCCCGTACCCAATTCCACGGTTACGCTTCGTGAAGGGCTTCCACCAGCTTGGGCACCACGTCCTCGGCGGCTCCGACCATGTAGTAGTCGCACTGCTTGAAGATCGAGGCGTTCGGATCGCTGTTGATCGCCACGATGGTGCCGCTGTTGGCGACGCCGATCATGTGCTGGATGGCGCCCGAGATGCCCAGCGCGACGTAGAGCTTGGGACCGACGGAGGTGCCGGTCTGGCCCACCTGATGGATGCGTTCGATGTAGCCCTGCTCGACGGCCGCTCGCGACGCGCCCCGCTCGACCTCGGTTTCGAGCTTGCGGCTCAGAGCGCTGGTCAGATGGCCGATGAGCTTGTCGAAATCCTCGCGGCTCTGCAGGCCCTTGCCGCCGGAGACGATCGCGTCGGCGTGCAGGTTCACCGCGCCGTGGCCCAGTTCGGTCTTGATGATCTCCAGGCTGACGTCGTCGTCCGTCAGATCGACCTTGTGGTGGATGATTTTGCCCTTGCGGGTCGGATCGACCGGGATGCGCTTCATCACGCCGGGACGGGCGGTCGCCATCTGGCATTTGGAGCTCTTCGTGCGGATCGTCGCCATGACGTTTCCGCCGAGGGCCGGACGGGTCTGCAGGAGCAGGCCGACCTCGCCCTTTCGCGAGCTGTCGCGGATATCCAGGCCGGTGCAGTCGGCGGTCAGGCCGCAACCGGTCCGATAGGAAATCATCGGCGCCAGGCTTCGTCCCTGCGGCGTCGCGGCGTAGAGAACGATCTGGGGAACGTACTTGTCGATCGCGTCGGAGATCACCTTGCGGTAGGCCGTCGGGTCGAACTCCGCCAGAAGATCGTGCTCGATCGCGTAGACGGTGTCGGCGCCGGCGGCGATCAATTCCTCCGCCATGTGGGCGACGTTCTGGCCTGCGATGCAGACGCCGACCTTGGTTTCGAGGGAGTCGGCCAGCTCGCGGGCCTTGCCGGTCAGTTCGAAGGTCGCGGGGTGCACGACGCCGTCTGCATGTTCGGCGGCCACCCAGACCTCGCCCTGGAAGGCGGGCTCCATCGCTTTCATCCCCGCCAGCATGTCCTCGACCGCCTTCTGGGGCAGCTTGCCGCCCACCGCGGCGAGGACTTTCGCCTGCATGGCCTCGTCGATCTGCTCGGCCTTCTTGACGCCCAGGTCCTTGAGGACCCCAGCCAGGAGATCGAAGTCTTCCTGCTCTTTGACCGTGGCTTCGAAGGGACGATGGTAGAAGCTGGTCCGGCGTTTGGGCAGGACGTATTTGCCGTCCTCCTTGTTGCCGCCGGCGGCTTGACCGTCGCCCTTCCTGAAGTTCTCGACGATGATCTTGGCCAGTTCCCTGGCGTCATTGACGTGCTTGCACTTGCGAGTGCTCTTGGCGGGCGGGAAGACTCGGATCACCGCGGTCTTGGAGCCCTTGGCCCCGATCAGCGGCGCCTTGATGTCCTCGGCGCCCCACTGGATCACCGGCGCCTTGGCCGCCCAGCGAGTTCCGCCGAACGTCGCGAACAGCGGGTACTCGTACTTGGCGACGGTCAGCACGGCCGGCAGCTTCTTGGCTGCGACCGTCTGGCTGCCGCCGCTGATGATCCGGGTGAATTCGAAGCGGTTGTTCTTGTACTCGGCGCCGGTCACATAGGCGATGCAGGGCAACCCCAGTTCCTCCGCGAGCTGCGCGGGAACCTGGGCCGTGTCGCCGTCGACCGACTGCATGCCGGCGACCACGTAATAGTCGTCGCCGCAGTTGAGGGTCTCCTTGACGATCCGGCGGATGGCGCAGGCCAGGGGGTTGGCGGTAGCGACCGTGTCGGCGCCGCCCAGGGCCCTGTCGGTCAGCAGCACGACCTGATCGACCGAGCGGGCCAGGCTGTACCGCAGCACCTCCACGGCCATCGGCGGCCCCATGGTCACCGCGACGATGCGTGCCTTGGCGTCGCCGCTGATCTTTCTCATGTGGCTCGCGAACGCCAGCGCCTGCGCATCCAGCTCGTTGATCACGTTGGCCAGACGGGAACGGACGAGCGTGCCCGTTTCCGGGTCGAACGCGTTGTCCGTAATCTGCGAGACGTCGGGAACCTGCTTGACCAGTACGATGTAGTCACTCATAAGCAAATTTCCTAAACAGAAACACCCTTAGCGGTGGGGTATTGAGAGCGTGGACAGGACGTACGGCCTGCGTCGCCCCCCATGCTGTCGTTACCTGTCTGTGACTTTCGTGCGACCAATCTTCCAGGACCACCACTGATTATCCCGAGCGGTAAGTTGCGCATGATAGGGCCACGTTACAATCGTGTCAACGGATTTCGGCGAAATGCCGAATCCATCGCGACAACCGGGCGACGGAACCATGAAAACGCGCATAAACCCTTGCACGAACTGATTTAACCGCAAGTGTGGGTATTGTTGGTGGTCGGGGGCGATGAGGCGATGACCACACAAACAGCAGCAAGAAGAAGGCAGGTTTTCCTTTCGCTTGGCGTCGCCTTGGCCGCCGGCCTCCCGGCTGGCATGGGACGTCGGCCTGCCGCGGGAGGCCGATGTCCTGAGGAGGTCTTTTCTTATCCCCCGGCCTTTTCTCAAAATCCCCTCAAAGACCGAGAATTCCTTTGCTTTCGACGGCGTTTCGGGTATAATATGGGTGTTCTGCGCGGTATGGGTCTGTCTCCGCAAGGCGGGGTGGTTGGCGAGCCGCACCCCGCACCGCATGCCGTGAGCAGTCAGGGGAGTAGCCCGTGTGGCCGGGCAACACATGTGATACGGAGGAGGTATCAAGATGAATCGACACAGTATTCGACAGAGAACGTGTTGGGCCGTTGTAGTGACATTCTGCCTGGGCGCAGGGAGCGTCTTGGCCGGTGAGGGGTATGTCCGTCCGACCTATCCTGCAGGCTTCGCGCCGGGGACCCGCGTGACCCTGCTCGCTGATGCGCCGACGGTCGGCGAGGGTCTCAGGACCGGCATGGCCGGCACAATCATCTGCTGCGACACCGAAGATTGCACCGGGTCGCTCCTGGTAAGCTGGGACCTCTGGACAGGCGGCAGCGACGATGAAGGACGCTGTGCCACGCCGGTGGTCGGGCCGTATCCCGCGGGTTCGGCGGCCTGGGTCAATCCCAAGACCGTTCTGCTGGGCAGGACGTTCGACATGGTCGGCATCCTCCATCGGGACGAAACAGGCTGCTTCTCCCTGGCGACCGAGGATGGCCAGCGGTTCAATCTGATCATCGAACCGCAGTTCTTCGAGCAGTGGCCGGTGGTCCTGCCGGGCAATGGCGTGCGGGTCCGCGGACTTCTCAACGCCAGTCAGCCAGCCCCCGACGACCGACGGGCCTGTCCCCAGTTCAACGGCGACATCTATCATCCGATTCTGACGGACTACAAGTGGACCGGCGACTCCTGCTGCGATCCGTTCGTCTGCGGGTTCCTCTATGGCGACCGCGTCGTCCTGATCGGCGAGTCCAATCCGAACGGCGCCGTGGATCTGCCCCGAGGCGCCTCAGGCACGATCATCTGCTGCAACACGCGGGCGGACAACTCGGTCCTGGTCAGTTGGGACCTCTGGCCCAACGGCGGCGACCCCAACGACTATCTGGTCTGCAACGAGCGGCTGACAGGACTCTTCCCGCCGGCATCCACCTGGTGGGTCTCCGTGCAGGACCTCGCCAAGTGCATTCAGACCCGTTGCGGCACCGTGCAAGAGCTGCGTGTCTGCTCGGAGGGCCAGTGCGAGGACATCCCAGGCGTCGGGCTGTTTGTCAAGAACGAGGGGCTGTACTACCTGCCCGATCTGGCGTCTCAGATGCCCCAGACAGCCGAAGAACTCCTCGTCTCGGGTCTGTTCGCTCCCTACGCCACTTTGCCGAAGGGGCTGGTTGTGACCTCCGCCGTCGACGGCCAGAAGGCCCTGGCTTCGGTCATTCTGCACTCGGTGCTCCTGCCTTGTCCGGTGACCGGCTGCTGCGTTCCCGCCTTCGCCCCCGGCGACCGCGTCCGACTGCTCGTGGACGAGCCCGGCGGCGCAGAGGGCCTGTTCATCGACGCCGGCGGCAGAGTGATCTGCTGCAACGCCAACGACCCCTGCACGCCGATCCTGGTCAGTTGGGACCTCTGGACCAACGGCCACGACGACGATGACACCTGCACCTGCTGCCTGCCGCTGCGATGGTATCGGGAGAAATCCGCATGGTGGATGACCTGCAAGGAGATCGAGCCCATCGTGAAGCCCGACCTCTACGACGCAGGTGAATCGTACCGCGGCTTCGCGCCTTCGAGCGTCGCGGCCGGCGTCGCCAACCAGGGTCTAGCGGTCACCGGCATGATCGCCAACCGCGGCGGCAGCCAGTCCGACATCTTCTTCGTCGAGATCTACGCCTCGCTCGATGAGGAGATCACCTACGACGACTACTTCATCGGCCTGGTCGGCATGGACATCGACGCCGGCGGCATCTCGGAGCTTCTGTGGGCAGGCGAATTCCCGACCGACATCCCGGCCGGCAGCTACTACATCGGCTGGGTGATCGATCCGGACGATTTCGTCCTGGAGGCTCGCGAGAACAACAACACCGCGGTCATCCAGGCGGGCAAACTCGTCGTCACCGGTCCGTGATCGCGACCGGTCCTTGACAGCATCACGATTGAACGCGGCCCCGGGCGATCTCGAATCCGCCCGGGGCCGTTTGCTTTTGCGAACCATCGGCGCCAAGCGCCTCAAACGCATCAGCGGCAATGCGTGCACGCCGGCATTTGTCGTCCTGAGGCACAGCCGAAGGACCTGGGCACAGGACGAGAGGCTTCTCTCGATCGCAAGCCAGATCCTTCACTCCGTTGCGCTGCGTTCAGAGCCTGCCCTGAGCAACGCGAAGGGATGACAGAACCGTGCATCGATCCATTCGAATCCGCATCAGAACATCCAGAAATCGATGTCCTTGAGCACCGCTCGACGATGGATCTCCGCGATCTGGGCGGGCGTGAACGCCCTCGTCGCATTCTCGCTCGCGCCGCCGGTCGGGATCACTCCGTTGGATTCGATGATCTCGCGGATCGCAGGCCAAAGCAGCGCGCCGTTCCGATGCACCGCGGTGATCAGCGGAACCTTGCGATCCCAGAGGCCCACGTCATTAGCATACAGCCAATCGTAAGCGATCGCCAGCAGCGTGAGACGGTTCTGCTCGTAGACCGCATTGAGCAGTTCGGTGTAGGTATACTGCCTGCCTACGGTCAAGGAGGCCCAAATGGTGGCGTTCACGTCCTGCTGGCCGGGATAGTCGCTCAGAAGACTGGTCTCATCCCGATTGAACGACTCCTCAGGACAGTGCTTCACGTCGCCTTGGATCTCAAACGACACTCTCACCGCCTGATCGATCGTCATCACGTCAAATGGCTCCATCGTGGATTCCCCCTCGGAGACCCACCCTCGTCTCAACACCGAAACCGTAAGCACCAGATCCATCTGCTCGGCATATCGGTGATCCTGCACATAGGCCTGCGCCGCCTCCCTCGTCTCCGGATCGGCGGCCTGGCCCCATCGTTCCTCATTCACGTCCTTGAGCAAATAGTATCTCTTATCCTGCCCATAGCTGCCTCCCCCGGCCTTCGTCGCTATGCCCGGAGACAACGGCGTCACCCTGCCGCCGCTCAGATACGGGTCGAGGCTGTTCTCGAAAATCTCCAGCCGCCATTCCAGCGACTTCATCCTGACCGCACTGAGCGTGTCCGCGAGGATCTGTCGCTCTTGCGGCGAGTATTCCCGCAGCTCGGTCGTCTCGAACAGAGGACCGTTCAGTGCTCGCCACAGCAGAGAGATCAGAGAGAGCGACCGCTCCCGCGTCTCCATTGCACCGAGCACTCTCTCACACCGCGCGGACAAGTCCTGAGGGAGCTTGTCGTTCTGGAAGTCGCGGAAGAAACGCCATCCCACGTCGTCCCAAATGAGATCGTTGGCCTGCGGGACGACGCCGTAGGCACGCAAATCCGCCTGGCGGAAGTACCAGGTGTTGATCGCCTCGTCGAGACTCCAGGCCTGCGAGACCGCGATCTGAGGGGACGTCATCGCCTGACCGGCGGCAGCCGCCGGAACCTCGCCCGCCGGACCGCCCAAGCCGCCAAGACAGATCGCGATTCCCGCCGCGGTCTTCAACGCTCCCGGCACATGCCAGACCTCCCTGAAGCACTGCGTCCCTGCCTTGCGCTGGAGCCAGCAGCCGCCTTTGCAGGCGACCGCGTATTCACAGCTGCTGCACTTGCCGCCCGGCCGCCATGCTCGCAGATCCGCGAAGCCCTGGGCCCAGATTTCTTTGAATGGGCGATCGTGGAGGTTGCCTGCGCTGCAGGAGCGGTCGAGAGTCGTGCAGGGCACGATCTCCCCATCGGGCAGGACGACGCACTGTGCTCTGCCGGCGCCGCAGTGCAGCGGAACATCGCGAACGAGCGGCTCAAGATAGCCCAGGTAGCCGATCTCGTCGGCCATCTGGACGGGGAACTGCCGCCGCCTGCGGGCGACGAACTTGATGAGCCTCTTGAGCTGCGTCTTCGAGAGGAACAGGTCCGGCCGGTCGGCCGCCCGGCCCTCGGGCACGAGCAGGTGAATCCCCCACTGATCCGCCCCGCTGGTGGTCGCCAAGTGAAAGGTCTCATCCAGATCGTCGTAGTTGCGGCTGGTCACCGTTGTGCCCGCGCAAACGCGAACCGTGCCCAGCGACTTGAAGAACCGGATGGCCTCCATCGCTTCGTCCCAGGCCCCTGCTTTGCCGCGAAAGGCGTCATGCACCGCCTTGGGCCCATCCAGGCTCACCGCCACGAATCCCGGCCTGTGCCGCGCGATCGCTTCGCGAAGCCCCCGCCCCGGCATGGCTGCGGTATTCAAGGTCCAGCTCACGCCCTTGCGTCCGAGATGCTCGATCACCTCGCCCAGGTCCTCTCTCGCCAGCGGCTCGCCCCCTGTGATGAGGAACTCCCCCACCCCCATCGCGGCGATCTCGTCGATCAGCCCGCGGACCTTGTCGAGGGGCATATCGGAGAACCCCGACTCGCGACTGACCGCCAGGCAGTGCTCGCAGCGAAGCCCGCACCGCAGCGTGGCCATCCACTGCACGAGCATGGGGACCTCCCAATACCCATGCTCCCGATAGAACCCGCCGTCCCCTTTGACCCGATGACAACCGATCCGACTGTGCGTACCCATACGATTCTCCCTTCAATGATATGAGATTATGAAATATGACTCATCCGCCGAGCGGTGGCGGCGCGCATGGAGACTGCCGTCACGTCCGAAGTGGGCCTTCGTCCATGGAGAAGCCACGCGAAAACAGCATGGCCGCCCGACAGTCGCGAAGGGAGGCAAGATATGAAAGGCACTGCACCGATAATAGGATGATGACGGTCAACGATTATGATAGAGTCACTGCCCGCCTTCGTTCTCGTCTTCTATTTTCCGCTATTCTACCACCGCGGTTCCCGATCCTGCAAACATTTTTCGATCGAATCTGTCGGAGGAGGCGCGGATCGTTTGTGGTATACTGAAACAGGCGGCGCGGATCGTGCATCGAACTGGATTGAGGCGCGTGGCGAATGACATTCACTTGCGAGCATTGCGGCAGGCGACTGACCGTACCCGCGGAAAAGGCGGGCAAGCAAGGCCGATGCCCTCAGTGCAAGAAGGTCCTGGTCATCCCGACGACCATGCCCGAACAGACAGCGGAACCGCTTGGGGCCGTATCCGAGACAATCGAATCCCCATCTCCTCGCAACCCTCTGTTGTTCGACGCGATCCCCACCCATGCGGCCGACCCACGGAACGCGGAAGAGGAGAAAGAGAAACTCAGGGCCCTCCAGGGCGACTACGTCCTGAGAGAGCGAGACGAGCCGCTGGAACGACCGCTGCCTTGGGTCATCGACGTCTTCCTGTATCCGTTGTGCAAGTCCAGCCTGATCATCCTGACGCTCGGCGCCGTGATTCCTCTGATCTTGAGGGTCTTCGTGAAGTTGACCCGAGCATTGGCCCTGGTCTTCATGCCGGGGTTGATTCCCTGGATCGTATCGGTCATCGCGCACTGGTGCGCCCTGCTGCTGTTCGTGCTCTACGTCACGTGGTATGTCACCGAGTGCATCCGTGACAGCGCCGCCGGAGGGATTCGAGCCTTGGACACGACCGCTCTGACCCCAGGCATCGGCGAGTTGATCGGACAATCCCTCACGGTCCTGGCCTGCGCCGCCGCGTGCGTCGCTCCGGCGTTCCTCCTGACCCATGGCGACCAGACCAGTCCTCTCTTCTGGGTCCTCTACTGTCTGGGCGGATTCCTCTTCCCGATGGCCCTGCTCGCGGTGACCCTGTTCGAATCGCTCCGGGCGCTCAACCCGGTCCTGCTGCTGGGCTCGCTGTTCAGCGCGTTCCCGCCCTACTGCCTCCTGGCGGCATTCTGCTGCGCGTTGTACCGCCTGCCCCCGTTCGTGATTGACTGCCTGCTCGACGAGCGATGGCTCCTCGGGTATCTCCTGGTGTTCGCAACGTTCTATCTGGCGTTGGTGCTGGCGCACTTGATCGGGCGGTTCTATTGGAGATACGAGGAACGGCTCAACTGGGACACATAGTCCGAAGGCACAGCCTTTCCTCACCGGCCGCTTCGACCGGCGGTCAGTTGCCAGGCCACCGACGCCGTGGCGGCTTTGACCTTTTCCTCATCGGCCAGGCAATGACGCGTCATAGCCTGTAAAGCGATTCTCCAGATTCCAGATGCTCTGCCCATGCCTGACCATCACCAACTTGATCACAGTCCAGACCCCCCTTTTCGCACAAGTCAGATGTAGAGAAGGCCGCCGGCGTCATCCCCGGCGGCCTTTCAAGGACTATCGCACCGAGATCGCGGTTCCTGCGCGACCTGTCACTACAATTCCACCGGCTTGCACAGGTTCTTGTCGCTGGCGGCGACCCGGCCGCAGACCTTGCACATGAACTTGCCGTTGCGGACCAGTTCCTTGTACTCCTCGGGGTTGCTGATCTGAAAACCAAGATTATTGAGGTAGCAGAGGTGCTTATCGTGCCCCGGATGAGGCATTTCGGTCTTTGCCATGTGTTGTTTCCTTTCTTAACGCCCTTTTCTGAGCTCCTGTCGCCGGCTGATTTCACGATGCGCCAGCCGGGTTGCGATCGGCTCGGTCCCTTATCTACACGCGAATCTACCCCAGGGTTCAATTCCCCGGATTCACCTGGAGAAGGTATGACATCGCCAACGAATAGTCAAGTCGAGGGATTTCCTCGACGCGATTCGCTCCACAATCTATACTGCCCGGCATGTGAATCATCAACCCAGCAGAATCCCGTAACTACGTGGAGGCACAAGATGGACTACCGCAGAGTCATCCCTTGTCTGGACACCAAGAACGGCCGGCTCGTCAAAGGCGTGAATTTCGTCAATCTCAAGGATGTGGGCGACCCGGCGGAAAACGCCGCCGCCTACAGCGCCGCGGGGGCCGATGAGCTGGTCTTTCTCGACATCACCGCGACCCTGGAGGGACGAAAGACCTTCATCGACGCGGTCAAGCGAACGGTGGCGCGGACGACCATCCCCTTGACCGTGGGCGGAGGCATTTCCAGTTGTCAGGCGATCGAAGAACTCCTGGGCCTGGGCGTCTCCAAGGTCTCGATAAACACCGCCGCAGTGCGGAATCCCAGTCTGGTTCGAGAGGCCGCCACCCGGTTCGGCAGCGACAAGGTCACCGTCGCCATCGACACCGCCAAGAACCCCAACCTGCCCTCGGGTTTCGAGGTCATGGTCAAGGGCGGAACCACCGGCGCAGGAATCGACGCGGTCGAATGGGCCAGGAAGGTCGAGGGCTTGGGGGCCGGCGCGATCCTGCCCACCAGCATGGACACCGACGGCAAACAGACCGGGTACGACATTCCGATGACCCGTGCGATTGCCGACGCGGTGTCGCTTCCTGTGATCGCTTCCGGCGGGGCCGGCGCCCTCGAACACCTGTACGACGCCATCGAGCAGGGCCATGCCGACGCGGTGCTGGTGGCCTCGATCGCCCACTTCGGCACGTTCAGCATCCAGCAGATGAAGGACTACCTGGCCGGCCGGGGCGTGCCGGTCCGGCGGTAAGAACCCACGCTTATTGGCCCTTGGCTTTCGCGGTATCCGAGAGCGGCTTCAAAAAGGCCGCTCTCGTTTTTTTCGGCCAAAGTACCCCGCCCGTTCGACCGATAGGGAGGAGGGTGATAGTCCATAAGTCCTTATAAAATCGACTGATATACATATGTTCAGCAGACTGAGAAAAGAAGCGTTCCTCCTGAAGACCAAACTGTTCACCATTCGCTGGTATCCCAGCAATCGATCCTGCCTCCCGGCGGGCAGTCACCGCCGCCCTCCACAGTTGATGCCGCCGCTGATGGTCCGCAAGCCCGAGTGGCGGAAGTAGCACTCGTTCCTCCGCGAACACCGACAGACCAAAGAAAAGGGCCCGGCTTATGGCTCGAAACCGCCGCCGGACCCGTTGTCAACCTCTTCGATTCGCCCACCCTAGAAGACAGGCACCACGAACAGCTTCACCTCCGCGACCTGCACGTTCTTCGCCCCGCCGGGAAGGGCCGAGATGTCCAGATCTTCGACCCGCACCCAGAGTTGGACGGTGACGGCGCCGGGTCCTACGACATCCGGAACCACCCATCCGGTCCAGGTCCCGCCGGCAGGCGAGGTCGGCGTCACTGTCACCGAGAGCTTGCCCTTGAAATTCAGCTCGATCCCCACGTTCGTGTGGCCAATATACGCATGGGCCGAAGGCGGAACGTTCGGATCGGGCAATAGCTTGATGCAGTTACCCCCGATACAAACCGTCAGGTCCATGTCCATCGGAGGCGCCGCCGCGCCGCTGCGTTCATAAGCGCCCATTTCGACGCGGGTCCCCTGGATCCGGGACTTGCGGTCCAGGTCCAGAGGGAGTTGCTCGACCCTGTTGCCGTCGCGGTCCACGTCGAGCACGTCGGGCACGAGAGCGGCATTGCTGCCGGCGTCGATCGCGGGCGAGCCGCTTTTGAGACGGTAGTCTCCGTCGAACCACTCGCCCTCGATGCCCCGACTTCCCGGCAGAACGAACTGCGGATTGACGTTGAGATTGCCCGTGCCGGACCAGCCGCCCTGGACGACGCTGTACGTCACCTGAATCGCCGAGGGATGATTGCTCCAGATCTCGTTGCCGCCATTGTACAGAATGCTGTTGGCGACCCTGATCTCGGTCGCCAGGGGCAGACCCCAACTGAAGCTCGAGATCGCCCTGCCGCCGGCGGCGCGGTTGTCGGCGACGGTGCTGTTGACGATCGTCAGGAGGCCGTCGAGGTTGTAGATGGCCGCCCCGCCGACGGTGTCCGCGAAATCGGCGCTGTTGCCGACGATCCGACCGTTGTGGATCGCCACGTCGCCGCTGTAGTTGTAGAGTCCGCCGCCCAGCATCAAGGCGCGATTGCCGATCAACTGCGTGTTGACCATGCGGACCTCGCCGGCCAGGTTCATCACGGCGCCGCCCCAGACACCCGTGTTGCCCCGGAACGTGCAGTCGAGGATATCGAGCTTGCCGCCGGGATTGTAAAGCCCGCCTCCATAATGATTTGGGTAAGCTCCATCCGCCCAGCCGGCCGTTATGGTCACGCCGTCCAGGAGGGCCGGGGGCTCGCCCGCCGGACCGGTCACCACATGGTAGCTGTTGTCGTCCACGTTCAAGAGGCCCCACAGATCGTTGTCTTGGAGATCCCCGTCCAGGATGGTCTCGTGCAGGGCGAAATCCCTTGTGTCGGGGTTCGCATGACCGTAGCCGGCGAAGCCGCCGCGAATCGCCACGCCTTCGAGGAGCCGGAATGTGGCCAGACGGTCCCCTGGCGCCGCGTAACCGCCCTGATCGGGTTTGTAGACCCCCGCAGCCACCCAGATCTCGTCGCCTTCTCCGGCGACCGCCAGGGCGTCCTGGAGGGTCAGAAATGCACGGGTCCAGCTCGATCCGTCACGCACCGGCCCAGGGGCGTCGCGGTCAACGCGATACGTCTTTGCGACAGCGGGGCCTGAGACGGTGAATGCGATGTTCAAGTCCAGCGTCTTCGACAAGCTCGCGAAGATCCACTCGCCCGAAGCCAGAGGCCCGAACTCGCCTTCCAGCCCGCACACAGGCATATAGATCTTGGGGCACACCTCCGGCGCCGGCCCCTGGAACCAGATCAGAATCACCTTCGCCACCGGATCGATCGACAGTTGCGGCGTCCCTCCCAAATCACCTTGAGCCATGCAGGAGTTGGAGTAGACCCCTGTCGGCCCTGTGAACTGGATGATGCTCGAAGGCCCTGGATTGGCAGGACTGATGGTCCACTGAGCCGGCGGCGTCGTGCCCCCGATCCACGAAATGCTCGCAGCTTGCGCGGACGTCCACAGGACCGCCGGCAACAGTGCACAAATCAAAGCTCTTGGCACGTTCATCTTCCATCCCTTCAAAAAGTCGATTTGTCGAGAGGGACCTTGGCCCCCCTCGGACAAACTCGTTCCGTGAGAGAAGGCTCCCGTACAGTGCGTCCTGTCGGAAGGAGCTTCACTGGATGAGAACAGCGTGATTCTCCAGCGCCGGCGATGAAAAGGAGTCCGGCTTGCACACCCGCGTTCCAGATTCGCTGCGGCACGATGCGTCGCGACGCCTGCCGCAGGGCTTGCTCACTGGTACGCAGCCGCCCGAGAGCGAGTTCAGGAACGCTCCAGGCAAGACTGCGAGGTCTTGCTCTCTCTGGCTTTCCAGCCCTCGCCAAGAGCAGAAGCCGCGTGTTCGCAGGCGTGCAGAACACGCCACAGGCAGTACCCAGGAATTCTCTGCCAAAAAAACGCTTGACGCCAAGAGACGTTCTGTCGATAATGCTCTGAGTTCTCGCGGATGTGGCGGAACTGGCAGACGCGCAGGCTTCAGGTGCCTGTGGCCTTAAGGCCGTGTAGGTTCGATTCCTATCATCCGCATTCCTCCCTTTGGCGGGCTTTCGCTCGGTCCTGTGATCCAGGCCGGTTTCCTCGCGAAGTCCTCCTCTGCGCTGTGACGACGGCGCAATTCTGCCTTTCAGACGGAACGCTCCCTAACGAAAAGAGACCACAGGGGCCGATAAACAGACTGTGCAGCCGGGTGGGGAATGTCCGCCCGGTTGGTTAGCAGGCTATGGCAGTGGTTGAATGGTCGAGATTCTTAAGAGCTTCGAGCAGGTGGCGAGTCGGTTCAGTCCGGCGGTGCTGGTGCTGCCGGGGTTGACCCTGACCGGATTGGGACTGGTCACCTGGCTGGCGGGCATGTGCCGCAGGCGTTTGATCCCGGGCCTGGCTGGGGCCCTCACCGGCGGCCTGGCCATGTTCTTCGTCGGCGGACAGAATCTCCTCATCGCAGCCCTGACCGCCGGCGGGATCGCGGCGTTCGCCGCCGGAGCGCCCAGGCTGTTTGTGGCGGTCGTATTGGCCTCGCTGGGAGTCTCCGTGGGGTTCGGCGTTCAGGCCAGGAGCCAACTGTTTCAGCAGCACGGCCTGCTAATCAGCAGCCAGACGCTCCGACAAACGGAGACGAGATTCACCGTTCGGGAAAGCCTGGACGTAGTCCAAGCCTATGTCCTGGATGTCGTGGACGTCCTGGACCGGGCGATCGCCCGTCAGTGGGTCCCGGCCGATCTGGCCGTCCTGGCCGGTGTGGGCGTGGGACTGCTGATCGGGGCCCTGCTTGTGCCTCGCGTGGCCGGCGCACTGACATGCTCGCTGGTCGGATCGGGACTGGTTTTCGCCGGCCTGACGCTGCTGCTGATCTACAAGGGCTCGACCCCGGTGGCCCGGATGGAGCAGCAAGGGGCGTTCTATGGCCTGGCGCTGCTGGGCATGGGCGCGTTCGGCACGCTGGAGCAATTGCTTCTGTGCCCTCCGTCGGGCAGGGATCGGGAGGGTGGATCGAAATCCCGCTCGCGCAGGGAAAGATCGAAAGAGGATTGGCGCAACCGGTGAAATGGACGATGATGTGGCCAGGGAATTACAGTGACAATTTGGAGGAGGTCTCCTCGTTGCAGAGACCCAGGAGCATGGTATGAACGGATTGACGGAGATTCTGCAAACGGTCCTCGTGGCGACGCAGCAGTCCGCGGACCAGAGCATCGTTCCCTTGAAGGTCCTCTGGAACCACGTCAGCAAGCTGGACCTGGTCGAGGCGCTGACGTTCATCTCGTTCGGCGTCGTCTGCCTGTTCTACGGCTGGCGGATCTTCAAGATCCTCGTGACGATCTGCTTCGGACTGATCGGTCTGGGCGTCGGCGTCTGGGTCAACGACCGGCTCGTCACAGGCAACGTGGTCTGGCTGGCCACGTTCTCGGTTCTGGTCTTCGCCATCTTCTCGATTCCCCTGATGCGCTGGGGCGTGACGGCGCTGGGGGCCGTATCCGGCGGCATTCTCACTGCCGGCGTGTGGCTGGCGGTCGGATTGCCCCAGGAGTACGTCTGGGCCGGCGGCCTGGTCGGCCTGATCGCCGGCGGCATGATCTCGTTCATCGTCTTCAAGATCGCGGTGATCCTCTTCACCAGCCTGGGCGGCAGCACCCTCATGACGGTCGGACTCCTGGCCGTCATGTACGGCTACATGATCAATCGCCAGAAACTCGAAACGCTCGTCTTCGAGCACCAGTGGTTCCTCCCGGCGATGATCCTGGCGCCCATGGCCGTCGGCATCTTCATGCAACACCGACTCATCAAGACCTCCCAGGACTGGAGCGTGTGAGGCGTTGTTGATTGGCGATGGTTGGTTTCTGATGCCCGACGGCAAAGCAAGGAGCCAGGCCTTCTCACTCACAGACGTACCAGGCGACCCCTTCGTAAGTCCAGCCGGAATTCGACTCTGAGAATTGGGCGCGCTCGCGTTCGTCGCGAGTGTAGAGATAGCAGATTTCCGAATCGGATCGGAAGCGATGCACCGCGACAGAAGAGGCAGGCCGACGAGTCGGACGATAGGCGTAAAACGCAATCCCCTCGTAGGTCCACGTGTCGCGGCGGTCTTTGAAGAACGCATCCCGCTCGGCTCGGTCGATCGTGTAGAAGCGGGCCGGGTTGTCGCGGGCCTTGAATCGATAGACCGGCATGGCGTTCGGATCGAGACTGTCCGGCGGCACGTGGCAGAAGATCCCGTCGAAGACCCAGGCGCCGTTCGGGTCCATCAGCAGGCTCTCCACCTCCCCTCCCAGGATCGTGTACAGATGCCCCGCGTGCCCCAGCGATCGGCATCTGTAGACCGGCGTCCCTCGCGGAACCCATACCGCGGCGTATCGGCCCGAGTCGTTTGCGACGTATCCTGCGACCCGCCCGGTGGAATCGATCCCGAATGCCCCCGACCAGGGGTACTCCGCGGGCACGAACCGGTGCAGGTCCACCACATTCTGTGAAGAACCCGACCACAGAAGAGCGCGATCGTCTCCCACCCCCACCTGCCGATCGCCCCAGCACCGCACGGCGTACGACCAACGATACCCTCGCGGGTGCAGGTCCACCACGCTGTCGGCGGCGCCGGACCAGAGCAAGGCCCGCATGCCCTCCCCGCCAAAGGGGACGCCCGCTCCCACCTGCCAGATCCCCCAAGCGTCGCAAGCGTACGACCATCGGCAACCCGGCGGGTGCAGATTGACGACGCTGTCAGCGGTCCCGAACCACAGCAAGGCCCGCCAATCGGTCTCAGCGCCGCCCAGGGGAATGCCGTAACCCACCTGAAAGCCGTTCCAGACGCCCCCCGCCCGCGAGGCCGCGAAGCCCGCCGGATGCAGGTCCACCACGCTCTCGGCAGTGCCCGTCCAGAGCAGAGCGCGTTCGCCAGCGGATTCCGACATGCCGAACCCCACCTGCTGGTGGTTCCAGACGCCATAGGCGCAGGAGTACTCACAACCGACGGGATTCAGATCGACCGCGCTCTGAGCGGTGCTCGACCAGAGCAACGCGTGGTTGTCGCCAATTCCGACCTGATGCCCGCCGGACGCATCCCAAACCTGCGACGCCAGATACCCTTGGGGGTGCAGGTCCACCCTCTCGCGTGAGGGGTCCCGCCAGACGGCAGCGCGTTGAAGCCGCTCGCCATTGGCGTCCGTCGTTTCCACACACCCCGCCTGCCTCCCCTCGGAAACAGCCACGCAGACCGCATCGGGACCCAGGATCACCAGGTCGTATTCCACGCCCCTGGCAAGAGCCCCAGCCAGGAGAATACCGGCAATCGCGACGATTCCCTCCCCTGATCTCATGACTTGCCTCCGGAGAAAACCTCATTCCCCGCCGAAACCGACCATCCCGGCCCGGCGACCTCGTCACCCATCCACAGATCCCTCCACCGACGGGGAACACTCCCTCTATCATGCAATCGAACCCCCGTCCGGTCAAGGGCCTTGTTGGGGTCCGCAACGCCGCAACGCCCGGTCGGAAAGTTTCCTCGGAGCCGGTCTTGCAAAACCCCTTGCCTCCGCTATAATGAAGCGTCTATGGGTGCGCCGTCGTATCATCCCGGCGGATTGCCCCATTTACCAGAAGGAAACTCGAGAGGCTTCCTGTGTTCGAGTCATTGACGGAAAAATTCAGTTCGGTCTTCCGGTCGCTTTCCGGTCGAGGTCGGATTACCGAGGCCAACGTCTCCGACGCCATGAACGACGTCCGCAAGGCGCTGCTCGAAGCCGACGTGAACTACAACGTCGTCAAGCAGTTCTGCAAGGACGTCCGCGACAAGGCCATCGGCGCCGAGGTGATCAAGAGCCTCCATCCCGGCCAGATGATGGTCAAGATCGTCCACGACGAGCTGATCCGGCTCATGGGGCCGGTGGACACGCGGATCTACTTCGTCTCGCCCGGACCGACGATCATCCTGCTGGCGGGCCTCCAGGGCTGCGGCAAGACGACCACCGCCGCCAAACTGGGCAAGTACCTCGTCTCGAAGGGCCGCAACCCCCTGCTGGTCGCCGACGACCTCCAGAGACCCGCGGCCATCGAACAGCTCCGCATCCTGGGCGAACAGCTCGCCATCCCGGTCTATACCGACGAGAGCACCAAGGACGCGGTCAAGGTCGCCCGCGACGGCGTCAAGCACGCGAAGGAAAACGGTCGGGACGTGGTCGTGATCGACACCGCCGGCCGACTGCACATCGACGAAGAGATGATGAACCAGGTGGCCAACGTCGCCAAGGCGGTCACGCCGCACCAGATCTACCTGGTCTGCGACGCCATGACCGGCCAGGACGCCGTCAACTCCGCCAAGGAGTTCAACGAGCGACTGGAGCTCGACGGCGTCATCCTCACCAAGCTCGACGGCGACGCCCGAGGCGGCGCTGCCCTGAGCGTCAAGAACGTCACCGGCAAGCCCATCAAGTTCCTCGGCGTCGGCGAGAAGCTCGACAAGCTCGAGGAGTTCCATCCGGACCGCATGGCCTCGCGAATCCTGGGCATGGGCGACGTCGTGAGCCTGGTCGAGAAGGCCCAGGAGACGTTCGACAAAGAAGAAGCCGAGAAGATGCAGAAGAAGATGGCCAAGGGCAGCTTCGGCTTCGACGACTTCCTCAAACAGATGCAGGCGGTCAAGAAGATGGGCGGCATCAAGGACATGCTCAAGATGCTCCCCGGCCTGGGCGGCCAGATCCCCGACATCGACATGGACGGCCAGGAACTCAAGCAGATGGAGGCGATCGTCTACTCGATGACCCAGGCGGAACGCCGCGACCCCGACCTGATCGACGGCTCGCGCCGGCGCCGGATCGCCGCCGGCTGCGGCATGCAGGCCAATGACGTCTCGACCCTGGTCAAGACGTTCAAACGCAGCCGGGACATGATGAAGGCCATCAGCGGCGGCAGTTTCGGCGGTCTCAAGTCCCTCTTCTCCGGCGGCTTCAATATGGAGGCGATGAACAACGCCATGATGCACGGGCGCAAGATCAAGCAGCGCTCGACGCGGAAGCGGGTCATCAAACGCCACGGCAAGATCAAGAAGAAGAAATGATGGCGATCGACGAACGAGTGAAAATTTCGATCGAGCAGTATCTTGAAGAAGTTGCCCGATTTTGCGATAGCCAGTATGGCAATCGGATTCGCGGCCGGTTTCAGGACGCGCAAGGGACCAGCGAGCTGGCCATGCTGGCGGCGCCGACGTACGATGAACTGTCCGAGTTGCGGCGGGCCGTGGCGATCATGACGCCGGCCGAAAAGCAGACCGCCGATCGCCTCTCGGACGAGCAGATCGAGAAGATCGCCGCCGACGCCCACGTCGATCCGGCGAACTTCGCGATTTTTATGAATGGGTATGCCTTAGTGTGCAAACGCGTTTCGTGATCCGCGTGTAAAGGATCGCGAAAATTATTCTATATAGGTAGACTTCTGGAAAAATGATGGATCAGGCCTATATTCTTCAAGGAAATCTCAATCTTCGATTTCCTTGAAGAATTTGGCCTGTGTAGTCCTCGATCAAACCGTGAGGGTTTGGGGAGGAAAAATCGAAGAAAGAGATTTTTCCTCCCCAAAGTAGGCCTGATCCATCATTTTTCCAGAAGTCGGCAGTCAACGAAAGGACAGACATGGCAGTAAAGATCAGACTCACCCGTATGGGCAGGCGGCATCGGCCGTTCTTCCGGATCAACGCGGTCGATTCCCGCACCCCTCGTGACGGTCGCGTCATCGAGAAGCTCGGGCACTACGACCCGCTCGAGAAGGACGCCACCAAGCAGATCGTGCTCAACCGCGATCGCGTGGAATTCTGGCTCGGCAAAGGGGCCGTCCCCAGCGATACGGTTTCCGAGATCCTGCTTCGCAACGGGATCAAGCATAAATACGCGGAAGAGAAGGCCGCCCGTCAGGCCCAGGCGCGAAAGCTCGCCCACAAGAAGGGCAAGCTGTTCACCCTGACCGAACGGGTCCTGGCCGAGAAGAAGAAGGCCGCCGAAGAAGCCGCCGCGGCAGCAGCAGCCAAGCCGCCGGAAACTCCGGCCGCTTCATAAATCGACGGATTCACCACAGAGACACAGAGGTCACAGAGAAGAATAGACGTAGGAAGGAAAGCGGCAAGAAGCTTCCTTCCTACGTTTCTTTATTATCCCCTTCATTCTCTGTGTTCTCTGTGTCTCTGTGGTGAACGCTCTTGAAGGTAGCCGGTCTCATGCGAATCGACATCCTCACCTTGTTCCCGGAGATATTCGAGTCTCCCCTGAAGCACTCGATCTTGAAGCGTGCGCAGGACGAGGGGATCGTCTCGATCGCGCTGGCCAACATCCGCGACTACACGACCGACAAGTACCACAAGGTGGACGACCGGCCCTACGGCGGCGGAGCCGGGATGGTCCTGATGCCCGCCCCCCTCTTCGACTGCTTCGAGCACGTCGAGAAGCTCGCCCCCACGCGAGGTCGGGTGATCATGCTGACGCCGCAGGGAGAGCCCTTCCGCCAGGCCAAGGCCCAGGAACTGGCCCGCGAAGAGCGTCTGATCCTGATCGCCGGCCGCTACGAAGGCTTTGACGAGCGAATCCGCCTGGGTCTCAACGCCGAGCAGATCTCCATCGGCGACTACGTCCTAAACGGAGGCGAACTGGCCGCCATGGTCGTGATCGACGCGGTCGTGCGTCTGCTGCCGGGGGCCCTGGGCCACGAGGACTCCGCCCAGGACGAGTCCTTTGCCGAAGGCCTGCTCGAATACCCCCACTACACGCGACCCGAGGTCTTCCGCGACATACGGGTCCCCGAAATCCTCCTCTCCGGCGACCACGCCAAAATCGCCGCCTGGCGCCGCCAGCAATCCCTCGAACGAACGAAAGCCTGGCGGCCCGACCTGCTCACAACGAACGATCCCGATCCGCAGGGGTGACTCTCGACATTCGAACCCCTTGGCGAAGCCCCTCGAAGAGGGGCTTCGCCGAACTCATGGATTGACTTGCGATCACCAGACTCAGCAGGAACTCACGCGAACCTGCGGAGCTTCACACCGGCAAAACTCAGCCCGAGCATGCCAAGCAGGACCGCGCCCGGAACCGGCACGCACACCGTCGCCACCTCGACGAAATCGAGGTAAACGCCACTGTCGTGGAGCAGAACGAACACCTCTTCCCAATCAGGCTGCGGGAGTCTGAACTCCAGCGTCAGGTCGTACCAGCCATCGGTCAGCGCGACTTCCTTCCACCATACCGGGGCCAACGATTGCCCGGGCGCCTCAAGCCAGGAGGTTATGTATCCGCCACCAGGATATAGATAGCGATACTCCATCTCCACTTGCACGATCTTGGTATACCCGGCAAGCTCCGAATTAGGAATGAACAATTCGATCCCCATGACGGGACTCGCACCCAGAACGCCAGATCGACCAAACTTCTCGTCGTAATACGCCGGGTCGTCCTGGAATGGGTATGGCGACTCACCCAACTCCGAGATGCTCGCCACCGGGTCGACGGCATACGGATTCTGATCGATCTCGGGCAGAATCTGACTGTAGTCGCCGGGCTCGGTGTCGAAGTCCCATCGCTGGTAGGTCCATCCAATGCCATCGGTGCGTTTGATGGTGATATCGGCAGTCACAGGCACCGCGATCAGAGCCGTGACCAACAACATCCCGACAACTGTTTTGGACACTATTCCTTTCATCGTGTTTCTCCGTTTTCCTACCTCGCCGTTTCATCCATGCTCGCACATGTGTCTCCTGGAGACCCAATGCAGACGCATGCAACGGACGGCGCCCGATCCTCACAGACTCGGGGCCGGTTGGCACGAACGCAACGGAGGCGCTCGCGACGCGAGGATGGTTGGCACGAATTGCGATTTTCGCCAGAAGGCAATGAGGGCCTGTCCACGGTGCTTCAGCATCGGCATCGGAGGCCCGCCCGTCGGCAGGAGCGAACCGTGTGTCGAGACGAAGCCGAGACAGTCGTGAGAAATCACGTGACTGTGCCCGATCTGGAAGGGGCCGCCGTCATGGTACCAATGGGGAATCGCGCCCCAAGAGAATCTCTTGATCCAGTGGCCCGACCTGTACAGGCCCAGGCTCAGAAAAGCATACAGGCAGAGACTGAGACTGTCTTGCTCATCGGACAGAATGTGGACGACCTGCGGCTCGGCGGCGGGCAATACAACTCCGCCGAAGTTGCCGAAAGGCAGATCGATCCCGAACCAGCCCAAATCGTCGATGCGAAGTCCCGTGGCCGGACCGAACGCCTCCACAGACGGAGCGATCAGATGTCCATCGTCCCGCGAGGGCCAGGATGGTCCGGCGTTCCACCCGCCCACAGGGCTCATGTCGGCGCGGACGCAGGGCGCGATGCTCATGGGCACGAGAAACGCAACGATCAATCGGCTTCGTCTCACGTTGCAGCCCTCAACGAATCCCTGTGGGCCCGAGATCCCGTACGCTCAAACGCTGTCGTCGGCGCCGTCGTCCCTGCTCTTGGCGGATTCTCCGTCTGAGCTTCGAGGCGGATGGTTGTCTCACAGGCGTTGTCCATCCGACGTGCGTCATATTACCTCGCTTCCCCCAATCCACGCCTGTCGGCTACTCAGCCGATGGCGGGTCCTTGAGGCGGAGGTATTCCTCCATGATGCGAAGCACCAGTTCCACTCGATCTGCGACGCCCAGTTTGTGGTGCAGCCGCTCGAAGTGCGTGTGGACGGTGTGCGCGGAGATGCCCAGATCCATGGCGATGGCGGATTCCTTGCGTCCGTTGAAGACGCCCTGCACGATCTTGAGTTCCTGCCCGGACAAGCGCAGGCGATCGGCGATCGCCTGCCACGCCCGGTCGGAGAACATCGCAGCCCCAGACCGATGGCCCCCGGCGTCTTTGGACTCCGCGATCTCGCGGCCTGGCGAACTGGCAGCGCGTGCGTTCATGACAGCCCCATCGATCGGGATTGTCGACCTATGCTTGAGGAACCGCCGAATCTCGGAGGTCTGTCGTGGTGGGCGGTCCCACACTCTCGCCTTTTCATCGAGACAGACGGGCAAGCTCTCGTCAAGATTGCCCCCTGTCAACCGTTTCTTGCCTGGATGCTGTATATCCTGCAATCTCGGCCCATCAATGGGTAAAATCCGCATTCTGCCTGTCGCATTTGCCGACCTGCGAAAAGCACAGCGTCCTGGCGACAAAGGCAAGACTGCCTTCGATGCAAGAGCAGGCCGAGTCGCCGGCAGAAGAGAGACAAATTCGGGCTCTCGCCGGGACAGCCAGCGGCTCCGGACCGCGGAACCGGGCTCCGCCGTCATCATGCTTCTGGCCAGAGCGGAAAACCTCGCTCACACGCCCGCGGCGGGCGGGCATGGCGAACTCGGCTCTTGCCAGGCCGTGGCGCCGGGGATATGATGATGCTCTGAAGCAAGAGGTGTCGCGGCGACGTGGATGGGCGATTCGATCACAGGACGAGAGGACCCAAGGGAGAGACCTATGGACGCAGAGGAACAAGGCAACACGGACCTTGGCAGTTCCAAGGAGAGAAACGCCAGCGAGGTACTGGTGCGAACCAGTGTACCTGCTGCCGCCGCCTGCGTGCTGGCGGTTGCGAGCCTGCTGCTCATGGCGGGACACGTGTGGGCATTCGGCAAAGGCACGCCCGAGTCCGTGCGAGATCTGTACGTGACAGTCCAATTGGGAGCGTGGCTGCTTGCCGGGATACTGGGCGTCATCGGCCTGATCGACGTCGGCACCAGTGGCGGCCGCCTCGTCGGCAAGGGATTCGCCTGGGTGGGCGTGGCCATCCCGGCGACTCAAGTCCTTCTGTTCCTGTTCCTGGCCTTTCCCGTCAGAGGACCCAGCACGGCATATCGAATGGTCTGCGGCACGAATCTCTCCGGCATTGGCAAAGCCATGCTGATCTACGCGAATGACTACGGGCACAAACTGCCCCGAGCCGGAGGACCGAGCAGCCAATGGACCGGCCGCGTGGCGGATTGGGCAGCCCCCACCCGTCAAGCCGCCTACGGGGTGTCGCCCGACGGGACCGGCGGTCACGTGAGCATCAGCGCGAGCCTGTATCTGCTGGTCAAGCACGCCGAAGTGACGCCGAAATCGTTCGTCTGTGGAGGCAGCAGTCGCAGAACACGGGAGAAAGGAGTCACCGAGTTCAAGGCAAGCCTCTACCGCACCACCAATCCCAAGGCGGAGTTGATCGACTTCTGGGACTTCGGGCCCAATCCGACGAAGCATTGCAGCTATGCCTACCAGATGGTCTATGGAGCATCGAGATTGACAATCGCCGCGTCGCCCGGTTTCGCCATCGCGGCGGACCGCAATCCCTGGATGGATTCGCCGTCCGCCAAGGCCCGGGACTTCTCCGCATTTCGGCCCGAGATCGCTCCCTACAACGGCACGAGCGAACAGGCCAAACGCGGCAACACGTTCCGCCACGAGGGAGAGGGCCAGAACGTCCTGTTCCTGGACTGCCACGTGGACTTCGAGAAGCGCTCTTACTGCGCCCTCGACGAGGACAATATCTACACCTCCTGGGACGGTCAGGACAAGATCCGCGGCGTGCCTCCCAAGCTGGGCAGCGCCCCGACCGACCCGTTGGATTCCCTGCTCGTCAACGATCCCGTCCAAGCGTCCAGGTGACTTGTCCTGCCGGTCTCGATCGGATATGATGTCGAGGAAAGAGACCGGCCGCTGTCGATGACCGCTCGACGGGCGGTTTTGTTCGTATTCTTCTGGAGGATGCACGAACATGGCGATACAACGCAAGCATCGAGGGTTCACACGGCTGGACGCGCTGGTTGTCGCAGCGGTCTGCCTGGCTTTTGTTCTTCTGGTGCCGGTCCTGCACGCGATGACGCAGGAGCGTCACTTCCGAACCGTCTGCGCCGCCCATATCGGCGAGATCGGCAAGACCATGTTCGTCTACGCGAACGACAACGAAACCGCCCTGCCCCGCGCCGGCGGCCCGACGACGATCTGGGGGCCGGTTTTCAGTTGGATGGGCACGGTTCCTCACATGGCGTTCGGTCTCCACGCCGACGGCAACGGCGGCAAGGCGACGATCAATTCGAGCCTGTATCTGCTCGTGAAGTACTACCAGGCCCATCCGAGACTGTTCGTATGCCCAGGCGACAAAGGGACCACTGAGTTCACGCTCTCCAAGGCTGGGCTCTCTACGAATGTCAAGCTGGCGGACGTATGGGACTTCGGACCCTGGGCCGTCTCATCCCAGTCATGCAGCTTCGCCTACCATCAGCCCTACGGCCAATATGCCCTGACAATGACCCGCGATCCGAACCTCGCGGTGGCCGCGGATCGAAGCCCCTGGCTCGCCAGCCCCGCAGCCGCCGCGGCGTTTAGAGCCTCTTTTGTGCCGGACGACGCAATGTTTAGCGGAGGGACGGCCAAGACCGCCTGCGCCGGGAACGCCATCGCTCATGCCAGAGACGGCCAGAACGTGCTTTTCCTCAACGGCAGGGTCACTTTTGAAACGCGGTCGTACTGCGGCGTAGACAGAGACAATATCTATCTCCTCTCGACCTCAACCACCGGCGGGGCTTCTCCGATCGGCAATGTGCCGACGATGTCCAGCGCACAACCGGCTAATGAGAAGGATTCCCTCCTCGTTCACGATCCGTACGGCGTCGATTTCTCCATGCCGACATCGCGCAACTAAGCAGGTCCACAGAAGTACTCTGTCAATGCGTCCTCGGAGTCGAAACTCGAAGCACGAATGACCAAAACGGTGGTGGCCGCGGTGGTCCCGTTTCGAATTTTGAATTTTGGCCCTTGGTGCTTGTTTCGGATTTCGAGTTTCGGATTTCGGATTTTGGAGTGAGGCGTACGTCGAGATGTCATACCCCCCCTGCGGACCTGCCTAATGGGTTCGAGGGAGGCTCTCTGGCGTGCGGCTCCTATCGAAAACCTGATGGAAAGGGGCTGGCCGACTGCAGAAATCGTGGTACAATAGCGTGCGACGGGCGCAGTCCAGGCTGTGGCGGGCATGGCCGGGGCGCCCCTGGGTGGAGAACGCGCGATGAGTGAGATCGTGATCAGCAACGTGGAGCCCCAGTTGGTCGTGGGGATGCGCAAGCGAGGCACCTACGCCCAGATCCGACCCATGCTCGCGAGCGTTCGCAAGTACATCGAGGCCCATGGCGTCCAGGTCGTCGGACCGCCTGCTTTCATCTGCCATGAAACCCCCAAAGAGGTCGTTCGCGCCAACCTGTTGCGCAACGCGGACGTGGAGGTCGTGATCCCGGTTTCGGCCCAGGTGGCCGGCAATGAGGAGATCACCTGCCATGAGCTGCCGGGCGGGCCGATGGCGAAGATCACGCATAAAGGCCCCTACGAGAAGTCCGCGGACGCGTACAAGAAGCTCTTCGCCTGGATCGCGGAGAACCACAGGAAGGTGGCGGGACCGACCCGCGAGGTGTACCTCAACGACCCGAAGAAGCTCCCGCCGGAAGAACTACTCACCGAGATCTATGCCCCCGTTGCGTAGCAGCGGCAAGCACGAAATCCGAAACTCGAAATTCGAAACAAGCACGAATGCTCAAAACCGGAATGTTCAAAACGACGCCCCCGAACGAGCGATAGCGTCTCGATCATTTGGGTTTCGTGCTTTGGATTTGTTTCGGATTTCGGATTTCGAAATTCGAATTTAGAACGACCGGAGCAGCCTGGTGTGTGGGGGTTTCCCTCTTCCCCGCCGGCGCCGCTACTCCCTGAGGATCTTGCTCAGGAATGTCTCCAACGAGACGACGCCCAGCAGTTTCCTGCTGCGGACGACGTACGCGCGGTTCGTCCGCTGCCGCGTGATCTCCTTGGCGACCTGGACCGCCGGCTGATCCGCATCGATCGTCGCGTAGTCGGTCGTCATGATCTCGGTCAGCCAGGTCTTGCTCTCCTTGCGGAGGATCTCCGCGAACGGCTCGAAATTCAGGATCGGCGTCAGATCGTCCATCCAGAGGATGTAATCGGGCAGGCACACGCGGAGAAGCTCGTGGGTGCTCACGACGCCGATCAGATCGCCCTCCTCGTCCACGACGGGCAGTTCGTTGAGCCGGTGCCGGACGAGCAGGTCGATCGCCCGCTCCAGCGTGTCGCGCTCCTGCAACTGCGCCTGCACGGGGTCCATCACGTCGGCCGCCCGCAGATGGTCGGGGAGGACCATGCCGCCTTTGTCGAAAAAGGACCAGACCTGCTCGGGCGTCGTCAGGCTCGCGATGATCTCCGGCGTCGAAGGGTCCTGGCAAATCCGAGCCAGACTGCTGATCGCCTGGAGATACGCGCCGGGCGAGGCCTTGGGAGCCAGCGTCAGGACCATGAGCTTGACCCGATTGTCCGGCTGGCGCGAGTCGTAGACGATCCCCTCGCGAGAGGTCGCGACCCCCACGACCAGGTCCTTGATGGCGTCCAATCGGGCATGGGGCATCGCCATTCCCGGCGCGACGATGGTGGGCATGTCGCTCTCCCGGGCCAGCACGGCCTGGTAAGCCTCGTCCACGTTTCCGATGCCTCGTTGATCGGAAAGCCGCTTGAGCAGATCCAGAAGGACCTTGTCGCGTTCCTTTTCCTGAGTCTGGCAAACCACCTCGCCGGGACTGAAGAGCGAAGAGAACTGGATGTGATTCTTCTCAACTGTCATGGTCGCTTATAAGGCCCTATCCCAGCAGAATAGTCAAGGACAAACCCGGCGCAGGGTGGAATCCCGGCCCACGCCGCACGGGTCCTTCGCATACTAGTCGGCTCGGGATGCAGCGGTTCGTGAGTCGGAGCGAATCCGTCCGATCGCTTCCCTTTACAGCAGTACCTCCAGGCGGGAAAATGGTGCGTGCCTTGGAATCCGTCCATCAGAACACCCGTGTTTTAGGACGTTTCCATGAGACGCACGACAGTGAACTTCATGGTCGATCTGATCAGCTTTGTCGATCTGCTGCTCCTGGGGACGACTGGGGCGACGTCCATTTCGTCCTGGCCCTGCTGTTCGCCTGTCTGATCCTGGTGCATCTGTCCCTGCATTGGACCTGGATCAGAACCTGCGGCCGATCGATCCTGTCGCCATCGCGACAGCCCCCCTGCTCCCCATGAAAACCGGCCCGGATCACGAGTCACGGGACACCGCTCCATGCCATTGGCCCGAAGCGACAAGTCTCATCGGTCGGGAGACGCCGGGGCTCTCCTCACGGATGTCGTCGCTGCCCTGTATGCAGGCGGATTGCCTCCTCGAATCTCTCTCGTACATGCACCGAGAATTCCACGCCTATTCCCAACAGAGCCAACTCCTTGACGAGGCCGCTGGGCAGGTAGTAACAGGCCACAGGAACACAATCGGACGGCGTACAGGAGATTGTCACATAGGCATGTTCTACCCTCCCGCCTTCCACGAGGGCCCGAAACTCCCGTTTGACAGGTTCGAGTCTCTTCAGAATGCTCCGTATCTGCGTCTCAATTCGCGATTGCGTCGGTCGCCCATCAAGAGACCAGCAACCCAGGACGGCTCGCCTGTTCCTTCCGCAATTATCCCCACGCCGACATGAGCTGCTTGGATGAATCCCCAGCGACTCTGTAACACGATCCGGATCAAGAGCCCTTCCGCTCAATGTCAGGTGAACATACCGGAACTGGTCTTTCTTTTCACATCTGGATTTGGACTTGCTTGCCACGTCAGATCGTCTCTTCATATGCAGATCACATCCTTTGTTCTTCCGAGGCATTTCTTATTGCATTGATACCAAGGCTATTGCGGTCTATGAGGATGTCCCAGAGGCAATGGGGACTGTTCGTCGATAATTCTTGAACGAAGTGAAGGAATCTGGCTCGCGACCGAGAGACGTCTCTCGTCCTGTGCCCAGGTCCTTCGGCTGCGCCTCAGGACGACAAACCCTGGCGCATATGCACTATTCCTGATGCGGATCACACGTCGCTCTACAGCAAATAACAGCCGCTTCCACGCTTCTACGCTTCCACGCCTCTACGGCCTGGAGCGGCCTTGGCTGCGGAGTTCTTGGAGGAAAGCGGCCATCTCCTTGACCTTCTCCGGGTGCTCGGACGCCACGTTGTTCTTTTCGCCGAGGTCTTCTTTGAGGTTGTAGAGCTGGGGCCCGGGGTCGTTGCCCAGTTCGGTGTTCGTGAGCTTGTTGTACCTGGCGCCTTTGCCGGGCTCGATGTACTTCCAGTCGCCCTGGATCAGCGAGAGCGTCCCGGCGTGCTCGACGAGATGGTCCCGGCCGGTCTGCGAGCGGCCCAGCAAGGCGGGCAGAACGTCGAAGCTGTCGGGACCGTCGGACTGGTCGAGCTTGCGGCCGTTCCAGGCTGCCATCGAAGCGAGCAGGTCGATCTGGCACAGCAGCGCATCGGAGGCGCCCGGCTTGACCTGGCGTGGATAGCGGACGACGAAGGGGACCCGCGTGCCTGCGTCGAAGGCGCTGTACTTGCCGCCTCTCAAGGGACCGGCGGGTTTGTGCTCGCCCAGCAGCTCGACCGCCTGGTCCTTGTACCCGTCGTCGACGACCGGGCCGTTGTCGCTGGTGAAGATCACCATCGTGTCGTCCGACAGGCCCAGCGCGTCCAGCGTCTTGAGGATCTCGCCCACGCAGGCGTCGAGCTGCAGAATCACGTCGCCTCGGGGCCCCATCCCGCTGGCGCCGGCGAATCGCGCGTGCGGCACGCGCGGGACGTGGATGTCGTGCGTCGCGAAGTAGAGGAAGAAGGGCTCGGCCTTGTGCTTCTCGATGAACTGCGTGGCCTTGGCGGTGATCACGTCGGCCATGTCCTCATCGACCCAGCGGGCGGACTTGCCGCCGGTCATGTATCCGATCCGGCTGATGCCGTTGACGATGGTCATATCGTGGCCGTGGCTGGGGTGCATCTTGAGCAGTTCAGGGTGCTCCCGGCCGGTGGGCTCGTCGCCGATGGGTTTGCCGTAGCTGACCTGGATCGGGTCGGACGGGTCCAGGCCCGCGACCCGTCGATCTTCGACGTAGACGCAGGGGACGCGGTCGCCTGTGGCGGGGATCAGGAAGCAGTGGTCGAAGCCGAGGTCCAGCGGGCCGGGCTTGATGTCGCGGTTCCAATCGACGTTGCCCTCGCCCAGGCCCAGGTGCCACTTGCCGACGACGGCGGTTGCGTAGCCCGCTTGCTTGAGGATCGAGGGCAAGGTGGTCCGTCCGGGCTCGACGATCAGGCGGGCGTCGCCGGGCAGGACTCCGGTGCCCTTGCGACGCCAGGCGTATTCGCCCGTCAGAAGGGCGTACCGCGAGGGCGTGCACGTGGCGGAGGCCGAGTGCGCGTTGGTGAAGCGGATGCCTTCTTTGGCGAGCCGGTCGATGTGAGGCGTCGTAACTTTCGTCGCGCCGTAGCAGCTCACGTCGCCGTAGCCGAGGTCGTCGGCGTAGATCAGGACGATGTTGGGCAGCTTCCGCTGTGCGGCCTGCGTCCGCCATGGGACCGCGGCGGCAATGGCGGCCATGCCTGCGGATTGAAGGAACCTGCGACGTGACATCAGCTTGGCCATAAGACTCACTCCCTGCGGTATGCTCGAGTTCCGTTGCCCGTGCGGCGCAGGACGCGTCGTCGGGCCCTGAGCGGTCCATGGTAGTGCATGGATCGGCCGGGATCAACCGAATTGCGCTGGTCATCCGGAGAGGGCTGTCATTCCGACAAGACGCGGTCGCGCACGTGCGGCGTGGGAACGGTTTTCTCCCTTGCGAGGGCGGCCGGTCCGGCTTACCATGATCGACAGAGTGTCGAAAAACGTCTCGTGAGGGCTTGAGTGCTGAAAAGGACGATGTGATGACCGACGATATGCTTCGGATCTTGGGAGAGGCGAACTTTCAGAATCCCCGTCTGTTGCTGGGTTTCTCCGGGTGGATGGACGGGGGCGACGTCTCGACCGGGACGGTGCGGGTGCTGATCGAGAAGCTCCAGGCCCGACGGGTCGCTGAGATCGACCACCGGGGGTTCTACATCTACAACTTCCCAGGGGCCATGGAGGTGACGGCGCTGTTTCGGCCTCACTGTCGGATCCGCAAGGGCATCGTTCGGGAGTTCGCGTTTCCGGAGAACGCGTTCTACGCGGCCGAGAACGAGGACCTCATCCTGTTCACCGGCAAAGAGCCGAACATGCGATGGGTCGAGTACGGCGACTGCGTCTTTGGACTGTGTCGGCATTTCGGGGTTCGGTCGATCCTCTTCATGGGCAGCGTCTCCGGGCTCGTGCCGCACACGCGGGACCCGCAGTTCTTCTGTGCGGTCTCGGATGCGCAGATGAAGCCTCGGTTCGAGAGCTACGGGATCAAGTTCAGCGATTACGAGGGTCCGGCCAGCGTCGTGACCTATCTGACGACTCGGGCGAAGGACGAGGGGATCGAGATGGTCAGCCTCGTGGCGACGGTGCCTGCGTATGTGCAGGGGCCCAACCCCAAGTGCGTGGCCGCGGTGACCCGTCGCGTGGCCGGAGTGCTGGGCGTGCGTCTGGACTTCGACGATCTCCAGGCAGCGGCCGACGACTTCGAGCGAAGGCTCACGGAGGTCGTCCAAGAGCAACCCGAACTGGCGGAGAGCGTCACGAAGCTCGAACAGGATTACGACAACGAGGTTTTCAGCGAGATGGGCGAGCTCAAACACTGGCTCCACCAGCGAGGCATCAGGCTTGATTGAAGGTCACGGATCGGTTCTCAATTGATGGAGGTTCTTATGTTGGATTCCTGGTTCAGGAGGATCAGTCGCGTCGGCATCCTGGCCGGTGTGTTGACTTTGGGACTTTGCGGCACCGCGGTCTCGCAGCCGGTCGTCGGCCGACCCGACGAGACGCCGGAGCAGCGGGACGCTCGCATGAAGTGGTGGCGCGAGGCCCGGTTCGGCATGTTCGTACATTGGGGAATCTATTCCGTGCCGGCCGGGGTGTACCGGGGCAAAGAGATCGGCGGCATCGGCGAGTGGATCATGCACAACGCCAGGATCCCGGTCGCCGAGTACAGGGCCTATGCCTCGCAGTTCAACCCCGTCCGCTACGACCCCGACGCCTGGGTCCGTCTGGCCAAAGAGGCCGGCATGAAGTACATCGTCATCACGTCCAAGCACCACGACGGCTTCGCGCTCTTCGACTCGAAAGTCACCGACTGGGACGTCGTCGACGCCACCCCCTACGGCAAGGACCTGCTCAAACCCCTGGCCGAGGCCTGCGCCAAACACGGCCTAGTTCTCGGCTTCTACTATTCGCAGGCCCAGGACTGGTGCCACCCCGGCGGGGCCGCTGCCGGCGGGCACTGGGACAAGGCCCAGGACGGAAGCATGGACGAGTACCTCCGAACCATCGCAGCCCCGCAGGTCCGCGAGATTCTCTCCAACTACGGCAAGCTCGGCGTCCTCTGGTGGGACACGCCCGTCGATATGACCCGCCAGCGAGCCGACCTGCTCCTGCCCCTCGTCCAGCTCCAGCCGAACATCATCACCAACGACCGCCTCGGCGGCGGCTACTCCGGCGACCTGGGCACCCCCGAGCAGCACATCCCCGCCACCGGCACCCCCGGTCGCGACTGGGAAACCTGCATGACCATGAACGACACCTGGGGCTTCAAGAGCTATGACCACAACTGGAAGACCCCTACGACCCTCATCCGCAACCTCATCGACATCGCCAGCAAGGGCGGCAACTACCTCCTGAACGTCGGCCCGACTCCCCTGGGCGAGATTCCCGAACCCAGCGTCGAGCGGCTCAGGGAAGTCGGCAAGTGGATGAAGGTCAACGGCGAATCAATCTACGCCACCACCGCCAGCCCGTTCTATCGCCTGGCCTGGGGCCGCTGCACCAAGAAGCTCAGCGACTCCGGCGCCGCGCTGTATCTGCACGTGTTCGACTGGCCCGAGGACGGCAAGCTGCTCGTCCCGGGCCTTCGCAACGAGGTCCGCGACGCCCGTCTGCTGGCGACAAGCCAGAAACTCAAGTTCGCCTCCGGCATCGACGGCGTGACGATCGCCGTGCCCGCCGAGCCGGTGGACCCGATCGCCACGGTCATCGTGCTCGACGTCAAGGGCAAGCTCGACATCGAGAAGATCCTGCCCGGCCAGTCCGCCGACGGCAGCGTGACTTTGCCCGCGGACCTCGCGGACATTCACGGCCAGGCCCAGGTCGAGACCATCGACGGCCAGTCGAGCATCGGCTGGTGGACCGACGCCAAAGACACAGTCTCCTGGTCGTTCAAGGTGACCAGGGGAGGCCGCTTCAACGTGATCGCGACCGTCGCCACTCCGGCCCAGAGCAGCAAGTTCGAAATCGCCGTCGGCGATCAGAAGCTGTCGGTCGAGGCGACAAGCACAGGCAGCTACCAGAAGTTCGAGACGGTCAAGCTCGGCACAATCACGCTCCAGGGCGGCGCGGTCGAGCTGACCCTCAAGCCCCGGCAGGGCTGGCAGGCGATCAATCTTCGCTCAGTCGTCCTCAAGCCGGCCGACTGAGCGCGTCAAGCGTCAAGCGTAAGAGACCGACGCGAGAGCCGGTGGAGCGAACCCCACCGGCTCTCGTTCCATTCAGGCGACGGCGAAAGATCGCCATGTCGGACATCCTTGATGACTCCAGAGAGGACGCCAGGGTCAGACCTGCGCATTCCACGTTCTGATCACAGCCTCCCCCGTCCTTCTGCAAGGACGCCCTCCGGTCGATCCGTCTCCCACGTTGACCGACGGGGCCAGGAATGCGTATAATGGGCTGCGAATGCGGCGAAATCGATGGGAGTCTCGATGCGTCAGTGGACATCTCGAAACCGTGCATGGATGCGATGGGTGAAGACCGCCTCGGCGGCGATCCTCGTCGCAGCGAGTCTGGTCTGGCTGAGCACCGCGTCCGACCCGCACGCCCAGGCCCAGGAGCCCGCCGGACCGGCGGTTCGCCGGTATCAGTACCGAGTCGTCGCATCGTATCCCCACGACCGCCAGGCGTTCACCCAGGGACTCGTCTACGAGGACGGCGTCCTTTACGAGAGCACGGGTCTTTACGGCCGATCCTCCCTGGTCAAACGCGACCTCAAGACCGGCAAAGCCCTCAAGACCACCCACCTCGCCCGAAACCACTTCGGCGAAGGGATCACCATCTGGGGCGACAAGATCATCCAGCTCACCTGGCGGAACAAAATTGGCTTCGTTTATCGCAAGGACACCTTCACCCTCCTGAAGGAGTTCACCTACCCCACGGAAGGCTGGGGCATCACGCACGACGGCAACCGCCTGATCTACAGCGACGGCACCGCGACGCTGCGCTTCCTCGACCCGAATACGTTCACAGAGACCGGGCGAATCCAGGTCCGCGACCAGGGCCGGCCCGTGCGAGGCCTGAACGAGCTCGAATATGTGGCGCCCCCGCCCTCGGGGGCGACCGATTCCCAGCCGGGGGCGGCTGGGCCACAGGTCTTCGCCAACGTCTGGCCGACCGACGAGATCGTCGTCATCGACCCCAACACCGGCCAGGTCACCGCCCGCCTGGATCTCTCGAACCTCTACCCCCGCCCCGACGATTCCGAAGACGTCCTCAACGGCATAGCCTGGATCCCCGACTCCGGCCACCTCCTCGTCACCGGCAAGCTCTGGCCCCGAATCTACGAAATTGAGTTGATTCCGGAATCTCCCCGAAATTGACGTCTGGCATCCATTGACTTGTCCCGTGCATCGCGATATCTTGCTCCAGACAGATGAACGAGAGGGCTCCATTGTCATGACACCTTGGGTTGGATGTGCCGTTACGTCCGTGCCTCAACTCGCGAATAAGCCCTATTGCACTCTTGAGATGTTCGTCGTGATACTCACTGAAGGCAAGTTCTTTCTTGCCAGTCCTCTGTCACCACCTGACACGTGGCGACCGTTGTCGAAGCTGGAAGAGAAGCAACAGTGAGAAAACGCGCGAGGCACACCCTACCGGCTCTCGCCGAATCCATGTGAATCCATGTCGGCATCAAGCCGTGTAGTCGTACGGCGGTTTGCCTTTATCGAGCCCGGGCAACAGAACTTCCTGATGCGGAGCCAGCATTCGAAGACGCGGTGGACCAGGATTGGGCGTTGCGTGGACATGTAGAGTCCCTCATGTCTTGCGCTTCTGCCGGTGCCGCTTGGTCAAATCCACGATCTTGCCGTCTTCCAGCACATACACGGGCGTGCCCGTTTCGAGGCCAATCTGCAGAGCTCGCTTGGCCGCCCGGCGAAGTGCCGCTTCTGACGCGACAATATCCGGGTCCTTTGAACCGTGCGTTCTCTTGGTCATACGTTATCCTCAGAGACAATGAGTCTCGGCATCGACCCGGAGTTGTCGTACAAGGCCCATGTGTCCACCAATCGCTGGTACAAGTGCTCGAAATTCCGCAGGCCGGCATCGAAGCGTCGGCGAATGACTTCCTCGGGGACGTTGTGTCCGCCTTGGGCCACACGCGCTGCGACTCTGGCTACGGCCACATCCGCCGTGGGCAGGCTGAGAAAGATCAGCTTCACGTAGTACCCCGCCTTTCGCCAGCCGGGAATAGCTCTCACGTAGTTGCGCCCCGACAGGGTCGTTTCGAAGGCGAAGCTCTCGCCGGCACGCACACGTCGCTTGATCTCATCGAGCATGATCCGCCCGGCCCGCAGGGCCGCTCGATCCGGATCGAATGGCGACAGCCCCGCCGCGATCAGGTCCACGTTGATGAAATCCGGGCAGTCGGCCTCTCGCGGCAGGAATTCCCGCGCAAAGGTCGTTTTGCCTGCCCCATTGGGCCCGGCGATGATCACGATTTTCTTGCTGGCTGTCATGCTCTGGAATCCGCCAGTAAGGATACTGGATTCCCGCTTTCGCGGGAATGACAAAGCCCGAAATCCGTGTCCATCCGTGTGAATCCGTGTCGAGATCAATCGGTGTAGTCGTACGGCGGTTTGCCTTGTTTGCGGCGGACTTCGTTCTGCATTTGGCGGAGGGTTTGCGTGACCGTGTCGGCCAGTTGCTCATTGGTCATGTCGGCGATCTGCGGTGGGGCCAGGGGTTTGCCGAACTGGACCACGATCGGACTGCCGGGACGGAACAGCTTCTTGTGGCGCGGCCAGGCTTCGAACGCGCCTTCGACCAGGACCGGGACGACCGCCGCCTTGGAGCGGCGACAGAGCAGGCCGAAGCCCGGCTTGAAGGCCGCGATCCGACCGTCCTCCGTCCGAGTGCCCTCGGGGAACAGGCACACCGCGGCGCCTTCGCGGAGGCGGTCGATGACCAGTCGCATCACGGCGATCTCCGGCTTGTCCCGGCTGATGGGGATGGCGTTCACCGACGCGATCAGGGGCCCGAAGAGCCGGTTCTTGAACAGCGTGTCGCGGGCCATGTAGGTTACGTGCCGCTTGACGGAGATGCCGCAGAAGACCGGGTCCATGAAGCTCTGGTGATTGCAGGCCAGGACGAACGCGCCCTCGGTGGGGATGTTCTCCCGGCCGTACGCGCGGTACCGAAAGAAGACGATCGTGAAGACGTGACACAGGAAGCGGGCGATCCAGTACCACACCGCCGGGGAGCGAGGCACCTGGAGGGATTCGTGGGGGTTGTCCTTCGTGGAGGAACGAGGGCCCGACGCCTTCGCCACCAAGGGAGGGACGCCCTCGCCGCGCAGGAGTGCGGGGCCGGCGCGTTCCTCGACGCAGCGGTAGATTCGCTCCACGGACTGCTCGATGGCCGATCCGGTAGTGTCGATCCGGACGGCGTCCTGCGCCGGCTTGAGCGGCCCGACCGTCCGTTCCTCGTCGCTGCGGTCCCGGGCCTCGATGGCCCGGCGCATCTGCTCCAGGTCCACAGCGTCGCCCTTGGCCTGGAGTTCCTCCGCCCGCCTGCGGGCCCGCTCGGCGGGGTCCGCGGTCAGGAAGATCTTGACGCGGGCGTCGGGGAACACCACCGTGCCCTGGTCCCGCCCTTCCGTCACGATCCTGTCATGCCGGGCGGCGAAGGCCCGTTGCATGGCCACAAGCCGCTCGCGCACCCCCGTCGAAGCCGCCGCGTGGCGGACCTTGCCTGTCAGCTCGGGATCGCGGATGAGGTCCGTGACATCGCCGCCGTCGATTCGGACGAGCATCCTGCCGCCGGCGGCCTCGAACTCGAATCGGTGCCCCTGCACGACGCGGAGCAACTGCTCTTCGTCGGTCAGATCCACCCCCTCGCGGACCGCGGCCAGAGTGACCGCGCGGTACATTGCGCCGGTGTCCAGGAACGTCGCCCCGATCCGCTCGGCCAGCAGGCGGGCCATGGTGCTCTTGCCGCTGCCGGCCGGACCATCGATTGTCACTACCAGATCCGCCATCGGACTTATTCGGCCTCTGACCGTTCCCCGACGATGTGGACGGTCTCTGTGGACATGCAGGCTCCGCAGCCCTCGCTCCGGCGAGGGTCGCCAACCTTGACCGCGATGATGCTCGTGTCGTCTACTTGTCGGGCCAGGCCCGCAAACCGACGACGGAAGGCCAACACGTTGCGAACCACATGATCGGCCGGGCAGTCGACGAATCGCGAGGCCGCCTCCAGCATCCGCTCGCGACCCCAAAGGTCGTTGTTGAAGTCCATCGCGTCGATCAGCCCATCCGTGTAGAACAGCAGGCAGTCGCCGTCGCGGAGTTCGACCGTCTCCACGTCGTACTTGGCGTGCGGGTCCACGCCGAGGACGAGCCCGCCCGCCGAGAGGTCCTGCACCTGGCCGTCGCGGATCAGCACCGCCGGCTCGTGGCCGCAGTTGCAGTAGGTCATGGTCTTTTCCGCCGCGTCGATCGTCGCGTAGTAGAGCGTGATGAACTCCCCCTCCCGGCATTCCATCGACGCCAGCTTGTTGAAGTTCTCGATGGCGTTTCGCGTACGGACGACGTTCCTCATGCCGCTGTTGAGGTCGCCCGCCATCGGGCCGACGTCTCGAAGCACCTCCCGGAAGCCCTCGGTGGACGCCTGGACCGCGCCGCGGAACCAGCTCATCATGATCGCAGCGGGAACGCCCTTGCCGATGACGTCGGCGATCGTGATGACCAAACGGTCCTTGTTGATGGGCAGAAAATCGTAGAAGTCCCCGCCCACGTCGAAACAGGGGATATACGTCGCAGCGATGTCCAGACCCTCGATCTTCGGGGGCTTCTCCGGGATCATGCGGCGCTGGATGAGCCCGGCCAGGCGCATCTGCTCGGTGAACCGCTGGGCCTCGATGGCCTCCGCGTACAGCTTGGCGTTGGTGATGGCCACGGCGCACTGCGAAGCGACCGCGCGGGCCACGACGATGTCGCTGGGCGTGAAGTCGTTCGGCTGCGGGCTGTACAGCCGCAGGACGCCGATCGACTTGCTGCGAAACTGCATCGCCACCGTCAACTGGCTGACCAGCCCTTCTTTCTCGGTCGCCTGCTTGTACTGAATGCGGTCGTCGATCCGCATGTCGTTGATCACGATGGCCTGGCCCGCGAAGGCGGCCTTGATGACCACGTCGTCCTTGGTGACCGGCCCTTTGCTGCGGTACTCCTCGCTGAGCCCGTAGGTGCTCCGCATCCGCAGATCGTTTTGCTCCTCGTCGAGCAGACGGATCGAGCAGGCCTTGGCGCCGATGATCTTGACCGCCGCCTCGGCCAGCTTGTCGAGCACTTCCTGCAGAGAGAAGTCGCCCGCCACCAGCGTGCTGAGCTGGTAGATCTGCTCGTCGATCTCCATTTGTCGCTTGATACTTCGCATAGGTTCCAGACAATGACTTTTTCGAATCCGCGGCATTATATGCGACGCAGGGGAATTCGGGAAGGCAATTTGCGGGCTGCGGCGCAAGCCGCAAACGCGAAATCCGAAACTCGAAATCCGAAACAAGCACGAATGAACGAAATCCAAAGCTCAAAACGACTCCGCCGGCCGGACGACCGCGTTTCGGTCATTTGGCTTTTGGTTCATTTGGATTTGTTTTGGATTTCGTGCTTCGAATTTCGGGTTTTCTTCCTAGAACGGTCCCATCAGACGCACGGATCGCCCCACTTGCGGCAGAACGAAAGGCCGATAACAATCCTCATCCCAGTCCCACAGCAGCCATTTCAGGGATGCTTCCTCCAGCGCCGTATCGAACGCGAAGGATGCCTCGATCGGGAAACCCCGTCCGTCGACCGCCAGGACCTCCACCTCCATGCGAGGCAGCGAGATGCGGTCGCCCACGCGAAGCGGATGGGCGGGACTGCGGACGTCCGCCAGATATCGGTAGAAGAACACGAAGTCCATTCGCCTGCCCCGCTGGCAGTCCAGCAGGCTGTCCGACAACGCGCGGACGGTCACTTGCCGGGGGCCGGTGCGAGTCAGCTCCACCGAGTTGAAGCCGGGACCCAGAACGCGAACACCCAGAGGCAGAGAACGCCCTTCGGTGGCCCGCCCGAACGGATCGTACAAAAATGAGACCGGATTCGGGGCGTTGACCACGATCAGGTCCTGCTTCTCCAGGTCCCCCGCCGGACCGAGATCCGTCGTCTCAGCCACCTTCTCCTGCAAAGAAGCGGTCACCCGGGGAGCTGCGAGCCGCCCGATCGTCGCCAGGGGCAGATGGGCGACGAAGAACACCACGAAGAGCGCCCCAGGGATATGCCGCGTCCAGCCGCAGACGGGCCGCCAGCCGTCTTTCGCGATCCAGCCGGCGACGTACTCGGCCATGATGCCGAAGGCCCCGATCCCGACAAACAGCATGGCCCGGCCCATCGGGACCGTCGCGCAGATAGGCAAGGCCGCCAGGTACATGCCGATCAGCCAGAATCTCGCCCGCCGGTTCACCTTCAACAATGGGATCAAAACGACCGGGATCAGGATCGTCAGGACCGCCAGCACAGCCCACACTTGCGTCTTGCCCGCAGGCGGCAGGTAGTTGTACAGATCCGCCGGGGCGCTGGTCCACTGGCCGCCCAGGAAGAACGGCGCCCTCAGAAGAACCGCCATGGCGTAATCCACAGGCTCCCGAACCGGGTCGAAGTAGAACCCGCCCCCGTTGGCGCCGTAGCCCTGCAGATTGTAGGCCAGCCGCCACAGGACGATCACCGCGACCGCCGGGACCAGCGACAGGACCCGCCGCAAGAGGCGTCCCTCGCCCAAGGCGACCTCGTAGGCGAACAGGTAGGCGAAGGTGGCGATCCCGCCTTCGGTGGCCAGCACCGAGATCAACAAACACGCCGGGGCGACCAGCGTGCCGGGATCCCATCCCTGCCTTCGCCACCGATCGTGGGCCAGCACGGTCAAGGTCCCGAAGAACAGCGAGATCAGCAGGTTGCGGTTGGCAATCCACAGAGTCGGGAAGTAGCCGTTGTCGTCCAGCAGGTACATCACAGCCGCCAAGGCCGCGAGCCAGGCGGGGTTGACCGACGACGAAGAACCGGACAGTTCGACCGAGGCAATCCGCCGATACAGGAGGGCGACGCCCAGCATGGCCAAGCCGAACCACAGGATGCTGTGAAGATGCATCATCGCGAGAGATTGGGGAAAGAGCCGATAGTCCAGCCAGTGGGTGAAGGAGGCGACCGGCCGCCAGAATGCGACGCGAAAACCCTCATAGGTCCACCAGGGCAAAGCCCCGTAGTCCTTCAAGGACCGCAGGTTTTCCTCGGGCGACACCGCCACGAACGTGTGTGACAAGGCGTAGCCCAGTTCCCCGGACCGCGGAGGCGCAAGCCCCCTGTCGGCCAGGCGATCCAGAGCGTCCGAAGGCCCCGCCAGGATCGCCCGATGCATGGAATCGTCATTGAGAAACCCCGCGTTCAAGGCGGGAAGTGAAACGGCAATCGCCGCCAGCGCCAGGACCAGCGGCACGTACTTCGAACCCGCGAGCCGCCCTGCGCCGCGAAGGATCGACGACCCCGAACGCGCAGACCCCATCCGCGGTCGTGCATCGTCCGTGCTTTCCCAGCTCAATCCTCGATCCGATTCCATCCCGAGGGCACAACTCCAACTTCCAGTGTACGGCCTGCCGCGCAAGGCGTATAATCGCTCGGACGCCGGGTCGTTCGCGGCGTCACGGAAGTCAAATAGTAAGTCGTCGATCGTCAATCGTCAATCGTATGGGCCAGACAGCGCGACATGTCGTCTTCCGAGGGCGGGTCCAGGGCGTGGGCTTCCGCTACACCACGCGCCAGATCGCGAGCCATTACGCGGTGACCGGGTTCGTGCGAAACGTGCCCGACGGCACGGTCGAGATGTTCATCCAAGGCGAGCCCGACGAGATCGACAACTGCATCGCGGACATCCAGAGCGAATTCGCCGGCCACGTCCGCGACACCCAGATCGAGCCGGCCGTCTTCAGCCCCCACTACACGGACTTCCGAATCGTCCTGTAGCCCAGAGTCTCCGCGGCCCCCGAGCAGGGCCCGGGATGCCGGCCATGCCTGCCTCCTGCGACACGCTGGGGCCCGACGAAGTCAGTGGGGCTCATGCCATCCGACATAAGCCCCACTGACTTCCTCGTCCAGATCGGAAAACACAACGCAGATGTCATGGACGCACATCATCGCGGCGTGTTGCCGGCCCCGGCTGATGATCCGGATTCACGACGCCTCACAGCGGTTGATCGATCGGCAACCTTCGACCCGCCATCCAGGCGATCTCCGCGTCGGACAGCGTTCGATTATAGATGCACACCTCATCGATCATGCCGTGCATGTACTCGGCGGCCCCATCATAGGCGCGGCCGATGCCAAGACTCTGGCCGGACTTCATGAACAACGGCGTGCCGGTGAAGGTCACGGTCGCCGCCGGGACGCCATCCAGGAACATCGCGGCGGTGTCGGTGGCGTCGTCCACCACGTAGGCGATGTGATGCCACTCATTGAGGCTGATGATGCCGCCCCGAGCCGCCGTGATGTCCACGGAAGTGTTCAACCAGGCGGTGCCGTTGCCGATGTCCCCGTGTATGCGAGAGGCTTCGACCTTCAGATCGAAGGTATATTCGCCGCCGATGCGGGTTCCAAGCACGCCCCGGGAAGAGCTCACGTCCGCCACATTGACCCACGCGGCTACAGTGAACGTGTTCATCGCCAAATCTGCGGCGTAGTCTACCGTGGCGTACTGCACGTCAAAAGGCAGGTTGAGCGCCTGGCCAACCTGGCCTGCAACGTACGTCGGCGAGCCGGTGAGCCTCGCATGATGCGTTCCTGCGGAGTCCTTGGCGTCTCCATCGAATTTATACTGGGCGACCAAACCCGTGGTGCCGGGATCGGTCGGCAAAGTCTTCGTGCCGGGCATGGCATAGAGACGAATGTCGTCGACGTACAGCGTGCCGGCAGCTCCCGCGCCCTCTACGCCGAGGGTCAGCGAGCGAACGCTGTCGGCGCCGCCGACCGTGGATAGATCGACGTTCCACGCCTGCCAGGCGGTTCGCGCCAGGTCTGTCGGGTCTCCGCTGTAGGCGATCTTGGCGCCGTTGATCTTCAAGTACAGTCGCCCGCCGTTGCCGGCGACGCCCGCGAAGTAGAGCGAGAGAGTCTTGATGCCTCGGACGGTCCAGTTCTGAGGCGCGTCGAAGGTCCGCGTGGCTTCCGAGAAAGCAAAGTCCGAGTTGTCGTAGACCACCAGCAACGACTGTCGCCCGCCGTGAACGACGGTCGTCTCGGCAAACGGCGCCGTGTCGTGCCCCACCTGCGAACCGCTCTTGCCGTCGGCCAGGCCGTCGATCCAGGTCTGCCAGATCGTCTGCTCGGCCTCCATGTCGTCCGTGTAGCTCTCGAAGTCGTCAACCGAGGCATAATCCTCGGTCGTGAAGCTCCACAGGTCGCCGGGACGAACGCCGGCATCACCCACCTCGTTCACCTTCCAGAAATACTCTGTGGCAAACAAGAGGTCCACCGGTGTGTACCGGTGCGAGGTCACGCTGTCGCCCGAAACCAGGCCACCAGCCACCGCGTTGCTGTCGGTGCCGATGTATACCGTGTGGGAAGTCGCCTCGCGACCGGGGCGCCAGAGGAGATCCGTCTCGACGCTCACACCCGTCGCTCCCGTCGCCGGCTCCGGCGAGAACGCCTGCACGGGAACGTGGAAGAAGCGGACCTCGCTCAGGCCCGTCTGCGCCGCAAGGCCGCCCCAGTTGGTGGTGATCGTCAGCTTGACGAACTTCGCCATGACGCCGCCGAATTCGACGGTCGTGTTCGCCGTGTAGGTCGGCATGCCGGTCGCTCGGGCGAACGGGGGCACGCCCTCCAACGGCGCCCACGTTGTACCGTCGGCGGAGTACTCGACTGCGACGTCCTTGGCTCCGAACCCCAGAAAGGCTTCGACCACCTGATTCGAATTCCAGACCCGCATCTCGTGCAGCTTGTACACCCTATCGAACTCGTACTGAATCCAGGCCGGCTTGACGCCGCTCAACCACATCTGGGTGGAGTCGGTGGAATGCTGGTCCAAGTCATCCAGTCCGGAGCCGTTGACCGTGTTCTCAGGCCTCATGTTGGCCTGGGAGGCCGACGCGGTTGCTGCTATCGGGCTGGTGATCGGATACGCATACGGCTCCACCGTGAAACTCCAGGTCTCGCCTTTGAAGATCGTGTAGTCGGGAGCCCCGTTGACCTCATCGACGCGCCAGTAGTAGGTCCGCCCGAATTCGAGCAGGCCGTCCGGGTCGTACGCGGCCTCCGCCTGATCCTGGCTCACGAGCACGCCTCTCCCGTCGTCCCGGCTGGCGTCGTTCACGTCCGCACGACTGGTCCCGAAATACACATCATGCGAGACGGCGAATTCTCCTGCCTCCCAGGCCAGAGTCGTATCCTGCAGCACGTCCGTCGCCCCGTCCTCGGGGGTCGGATCGTCCGCCAGCTCCGCGTTGGGACCCTTGCCCAGAATCACGTCGGGCAGCTCCTCCGGCGTCAGCACCCGGCTGTAGATGCGAACGTCGTCGATCAGTCCGTTGAAGTAGGAGTAGTTGTCCTTGCGGCCGCCGATGCGGATCGGCTCGTCATTGAGAATGCCAAAGTTGGAAGTCTGAGCGGCCCCGCCCGCCGAGGTCCCGTCGACGTAGAACTCCACGCGGCCACCGACCTGGAACGTCACCGCCACATGACGCCACTGTCCCGCCGTGATCGGGGTCGTGGACGCATATGTGGAGAACTCCTGGCCCTGAGACGTCTGGTGAAGCAATTGCAGGATTCCCGTCCCTGAAGCGACACGGAACTCATAGTTGCCGGGATAGTTCGAAGACGCCGTGCCGCTGGGGGCCTTGCACGCCACGAAGTAATAGGTCGAAAGGTTGTTCAGATGCACCCAAGCGGCGATGGTCAGCGCGCTGCCGGCGTCCAGCGCCGGACTCTCGGGCACTTGGACCAGGCAGCCGGAACCGTCGAAACTCAGAGCGCCCGGACCGATCTTGCCCGCCGCCCACTGCGGATCGCCCACCAGGACGCCCTCATGACCGTAGCCGCTCGAATCCCGAACCGTCGTCCCCGCCCCCTCATCGAACCTCCACCAACCTGCCAGTGAGGGATCGCCTGCCTGCACCGCCGGGCCGGTCGTCATGCTCGCCAGAAACGCACACAGTGTCAATGCCGTCAACTTCTTGCCCATGGTCGTCCTCCTTCAGAACATATCGCAAATGCACACGAATACGCTGCATCCGAACGCGAAGAACACCTATCCGCCTGGTTGTCGGAATGGCAAAGGGACTGCATCCTTCCGATTGTGTGACTATCCTCTGAGCCTCGGCAACTCCTCTTCAAATGAAAGAACGCCACTCCCGCGGTTCGAAACCAAACACATGCCACGGGACTTCCTACCGCTATTCTATGATACGCCGCCCTGCAGAATCAAGCAGAATGCGATTTCGCCCGCCACACTCCTGCAACCGGCGTGACCCGCATTTCTCACAGGTATGTGGCGAAGAGGAAAAACCGGTTCGGCCCTCCATGGCCGGAGATTCTCTCGGGGCGTCTCGTTAGTCTCGGCCGGACAAGGAGTTAGGGGAATAGAAAATATCTGCGTGTTTGTTGGATTTGTGTTGAAGCTCCTTGGGGCTTATGGTACAATGCTCATATGTGTCGCCTCGCGAGCGGCGACGGATTGTGAATCGTAACTGGTCGATCGTTGATTCGGAGGGTTCATCATGGCGAGTGTTGCTCAGATCGAGGCCAATCGTTTGAATGCTCAGAAGTCCACCGGGCCGCGGACGGCCCAAGGCAAGGCGGTGGCTTCGCAGAATGCCGTCAAACATGGGCTGCTGGCCGAGCAGGTGGTCATTCATGGAGAAGACCCCGCCCAGTTCGATCTCTACCGCGAGGGGATGCTGGCGGATCTGGCGCCGGTGGGCGGGATCGAAATGATGCTGGCCGAGCGGGCGGTGAGTCTCGCCTGGCGATTGCGACGGGCCGAGAGGCTGCACAGCGCGGTCTTCGCGACCGTCTATCGCGAGAACGCGGGCGATATCGTGCTCTGGCCCAGGCATGGATTGCCGATCGAGCCGAAGCCCGACGAGGAAGCGGTGATCCTGGGCCAGGTGGTGATGACCGACTTCGCCCGCGCCCAGGTCCTGGACCGCCTATTGGTCCACGAACGCCGGATCGAAAACAGCCTCTACCGCACGATGCGCGAACTGCGAAAGGAGCGCGAGGCCCGCAAGACGGCAGAAGTCCCGCATTCGCAGGGCAATCCCGCGGTCAATAAGGTCAATCCGGTCAATGAGGTCAATAAGGTCCTCACTCCGCGTTCGAAGGGCAACCTCGCAGTCGATCGAGAGCCCCCAATCCCGGCGGAATTGGCTTCGTTTGGCGGAGGAGTTTCAAGTGTGAAGTGTCAAGTTTCAAGTGAGCAGGGGCCGGTCTCTGGCTACGGCTCTGACTTCACACTTGAAACTTCACACTTGAAACTCGCGCCAGCGTCGTGCGAAACGAACCCAATTTCCGCGGGCGGCCGTGCGCTGTCGCGCGAAGAGACAGTTGACGCTTCGATTCCCACGCGAAGTGTGGTATAGGTGTGACTTGGCCGGCCGGCGCTGTTGCCGGAGAGAGGTTGCATAGGTCGGCCTGAGAAAGAAGGGGTGGCGCATGGCGTATGGAGTGACTTCGATGACGCGCAAGGGCCCGTCGGTCGCGATAGCGGCAACGATACTCGGGATTGCGTTCGCAGGCGGAAACGTCGCGGCCGGCGACCAAGATCGACCCGGCGACTACTTCGCGATCCAGGTCGTGGACCGCCAGAGCGGTCGGGGCGTGCCGCTGGTGGAGTTGCGGACCACCAACCTCATCCGCTACGTCACCGACAGCCAGGGCTTCATCGCCTTCCTCGAACCGGGCCTGATGGACCGAGAGGTCTTCTTCGTCGTCGAGAGTCACGGCTATGAAGTCCCCAAGGACGGCTTCGGATACCGAGGCGTCCGCCTGCGGACCACGCCGGGCGCATCAGCGGTCATCCCGATCGACCGCGTCAACGTCGCCGAGCGGCTGTATCGCGTCACCGGCCAGGGGATCTATCGCGACAGCGTCCTGCTGGGCCGGCCCGTCCCCCTGAAGGACCCCGTCCTCAACGGCCAGGTCATGGGCCAGGACTCGGTGTTCACCTGCCTCTATCGAGGCCGGGTGTTCTGGATGTGGGGCGACACAAGCAAGCCCTCCTATCCGCTGGGGAACTTCGCCATGTCGGGCGCGGTCTCGGACCCTCCCGGTCGCGGCGGATTGGACCCTGCGGTCGGCGTCGATCTGGAATACTTCGTCGGCGAAGACGGATTCAGCCGGAAGATGGCCCCGCTGAAGGAGTCCGGCCTGGTCTGGCTCGACGGGTTGCTCACCGTGCAGGACCCGCAGGGCAACGAACGGATGGTCGCGAAGTTCGCCCGGCTCAAGGGCCTCACGGAAACGCTCGAACGCGGCCTGATGGTCTTCAAGGACGACACGAGCACCTTCGAGCCCCTCGTTCGACCGGGCCTGGAGTTCCTGCCCTACCGCAACACCGGTCATGCGTTCCCCGTCCAGGCCGCGGGCCGGCGGTACTACTACTTCACCTCCCCCTCGCCCATGGGCGTGCGGCTGCGCGTCCCGGCCCAGTGGGATGCGGTCCTCGACGCCAATCAGTATGAGGTCTTCACCGCCCTGGCGGCCAAGGATCGTTCGGAGCCCCGCTGGGCCAAGTTCGGCGAGGTGCTGGCTTCGCGGGGCGGCGACAAACCCGCTGCGATCGAGGCCCTGGAAGCGGAGGCCAAGGGGGTGAAGGTCTTCGATGTCGAGTCGGGCCGGGAGATCGTGCCGCACAACGGGACGCTGTACTTCAATGCATATCGCGGGCGTTGGATCGCTGTCTTCGGGCAACTTTATGGCCAGTCCTCCGCCCTGGGCGAGATCTGGTGCGCCGAGGCCGATACGCCGGTCGGGCCGTGGGGCTACGCCCGCAAGATCATGACGCACGACAAGTACTCGTTCTACAACCCCAAGCACCATCCGCTCTTCGATCAGGACGGCGGTCGGACGATCTACCTCGAAGGCACCTATACGTGGACCTTCTCGGGCTCGGAAGAGCGCGCGACCCCGCGATACGACTACAACCAGATCATGTACCGCCTGGACCTGGGCGATCCCCGCATGGTCCTGCCCGTGCCGATCTATCGGGTGCAGGGAGAGCAGAGATACTTGCCGGGCTCCGCGGTGGCCGAGGGCGACCTGTGGGACCGCGTGGAATCCGTGGGGTTTTGCGCGGTCGAGCCAAGCCGGGGCGGCAAGGATCTGATCCCTGTCTACGCCGAGAGGCAGGCCGAAGGAGGCACGCGTCTGACGACCGAGCCCCGCGAGGCTTCGGCCAGGCCGCTATTCCTTGCCCTGCCCCCATCGGAACCGGCAACCAAGAACGAGAGCATCGTCCCGCTCTATGAATACCGCCAGGACGACTCGGGCCGGCTGCGGTACTCGACGCAGGCCCAACCGGATCGGGCAGGCTGGACCCGCAGCGAGAGACCCCTGTGCCGGGTCTGGAAAGCGCCGGCCGGACCGATGCTCCTCGATGCGTCAGCGAGCCCCGCCCGCTGACGATCCATCTCGACGGATGCTGACCACGACCTCGACGCCGAAGCCCGCGGGACGATGCCAGAGGCGATCTCCGGAGGCAACTTGAAGCGAAGCCTGCGAGACGAACGTGCCTGCGACGCAGTCGAACCACTCGAAGGAGTACCGACCCGCCGGCGCCTGCCTGAGCCCGATGGGCCCATCCGGAGCCCAGGAATAGGCGACGTACCGCTCGCCCGGCTCGGCCAGCACGAACGTCGTCGCGCCGCACGCCAGTTCGTCGTGCGGCTCCAGGCCCTGCCAATCGACCTTCTGGAAGAAGCGAACCACGTTGCCGCAGTCGCGCAGATCGCTCGCCGCGGTGCTCGCGATGTCCATGCCCAGGACCATCACGGACGCCCCGCCCATCGCGCAGGCCCAACATTTTCTGCGGGACTCGGCCCCTGTGCCCCAGTCGGCGGCCTCGGAGAGGTTGAGGCTGTACCGCCCTTTCGCCTGGCGTCTGGCCTGGACGACGCCGGCGTGCAGCTCCTCGGCGGTTGCGACGTTGTACTGGATCGCGAACTCATCGATGTCCGGATCGTCCGCGAACTCGGTGAAGTCCAGACCGTGGTTCTTGTGCACCGCGATCGGATGGCGGTTGTCGTCCTCCGATCGGATCAGGGCCGCGATCCGACGGACCCGCTCGACGCTGAGCTTTTCCGCGTACTCTTCCGCGACGCACCAGACGAGGTGTTTGTGATGCTCGAGCCGATTCACCAGCGTCTTGATGAACTCGCGTTCCGAGTCTCCCACTTCGTCCCCGGTCTTCCAGACGAGGGCGTCGTCGTCGTAGAGGAAGAGGTAGATGACGATCCCGTGGCGGTCCATCGCCTCGAACCACTGCTCCCACTGATCCAGGACCTTGGGGTTCACGCCCTTGGCGGGATCGTGGTCGAGGAAGGGATTGTGCGTGGCGTCGCCGTCGCCGCCGTGGGAGCGGACGGCCATCAGGTAGATGCAGTTGGCGCCGGTGGGCGCGAGCTTCTCGATCAACGCCATCTGATCGCCGGTCCGCGTGCCGTCGGGGTTGAGCGTCCCGCGGTAGAGGAACCCCTCGGGGTCGCCCGGCCCGCACAGGAAGAACGGACTGCCGGCCGAGACAGCCGTTGTCTCCGGCTTGGCGACCGCGTCGAGAAGAAGCCGAATCGCTTCGTTCTCCTGGTCCCGGCCGTCCACGCGGGCATCGTTCCAGCTCACGATCAGGTCCAGGCTCGGCAGGACGATCATCGCCCGTTTGCCGCCGTGACCGAAACAGCCGAAGGCGTCGGCGGGGACATCGGGCCAGTGACGCTTGCCCTCGCGGTCCAGGCCGTTGATCCACCAGAGCCAGCTATAGCTTCCCATGTGGTCGGTCTGGTTGTCGGGGATCTGGCGAGAGCCGATGCTTCGCTGACCGCGGATCATCTCAGCGGCCTTGTCCCCCGCCCTCGGGATGGAGTTCGGGACCGGGCTTGTCACCGCCAGTCTCGCATGGTCCGGACTCAACAGTTGCCTCTCGCCCCACTTGCCGCCGCGAAGATAGAGCAGGCCGAAACGCGCGAAGTCGCGAGGCGAGATCGCCGTCCGACCCGCGCGGTCGTCCTCGCCAAAGGCCAGGAACGTCGGATCGTCCTGGCACTCGATCAGGTCCGTCAGCAAGGGTTGCAGCACCTTCGCATCGACCGTCGCATGGGTCGCGCCGTAGACCTTCGTGAACAGCGTGTCGAAGAGCAGGGCCATCTGCCAGTCGTTGTAGGCGTACGCGGTCCCAGGCTGCTCCGCCAGGCCGTAGCAGGAGATCTGGTTGGCCATGTGACGCCATGTGATGCGGGAGTCCTTGTAGCCCAGTCCGGCGTTGATCTCCGTGAGTCGCGGCTCCCACTCGCAAACCGGCTGATTGACATCCTGAATTCGTCCGTCCTCGACCGCCTTGAAGAGAAAGTGAGCGTAGATCGGCTTGGCCGCGGAGGCGACGTCCGTCCGCCGGGCGGAATCGCCCCAGGAGTAGACCATGGTTCCGTGCCGAACGACGCAGCCGAACCCGCCGACGCGGCCGCTGAAGGCCTTGAGCGCATCGGCCGAGAGCCCCGCCTCCGCCGGCGGCTTCGTCGCCCACTCCCGGCCGGGATAGATCGAAGCGGCGTGCACCAGGCTGCAAATACAGAGAGCAATCGCTACGAAGATCGTTCGCATTCTCATGGTTCTGTCCCTGTAAGCACGAAATCCGAATATCGAAATCCGAAACAAGCACGAATGACGGAAACCTCAACGCTCAAAACGGCTCATCCAACGGGCGACAGCGTTTCGGTCATTTGGATTTGGTCCTTTGAACATTGTTTCGAATTTCGGATTTCGTGCTTCGGATTTCCGTCGCGGCGGCCGCGACGGCTAGTTCTCCTTCATCACGTGATCGTCGTACTCGACCTCGAACCGCAGCTTGTGCTTGGCCTCCTCGGACGCCAGCGAGAGGAACAGGTTCCGCAAGGCCTCGCCCTCGGCCATCCCCGCCAGATCCGAATACAACTTGAACGCGGCCTTCTCCTTCTTCATCGCCAGGACCAAAGCCTCGGCGTAGCTCATACCCGGCGCAGGCGTCTCGTCCACGAGGTACTCCGCCAGTCCGAGTCCCATGAGCTGCTTCGCTCCGGACCCGAAGGAGTACTCGCCCCGCTTGACCGCCTCGAGCCTGGCCCGATGTCCCTGCTCTTCCCTGGCGAAGTCGAGGAACGTCTTCTTCATCGCCGGCGCGTCCATCCTGCCCGCCAGAGCGGCGTAGAACTCGCTGGCCTCGATCTCCCGAGCAATCGCAAAATCCAGAACCTCGTTCACACTCCCGAATGTCTTGCCCATATCGTCCCCTTGCTTTGTCCCCACTCAATGGTTGATGGCGTAGCGTCCGAACCACCCATACGAACGCCGATTCTACCCGCGAGTCCGGCCAGACAGAAGCCGAAAACCACGAGCCTCTTGTCAGGGACGGCAATCCCCGCTACGATGCACGGGAATCCGGGGCCCGGAGCGTACCCCGGAAGGTGACTCGTCAATCGGAAGTGAGAGAAATCTGTGCTGCGGAGGTCCTGTGCAACGAGGAACTATAGTATGGATAGGCCTTCTTGCCGTGCTCGCCGGCGGGATCATTCTCATGATCAGCAACAGTGACTTCTTCGGGACGGGCGGCTTCTCCGGATGGTCCCGAGGGATTCCGATCCTGGCGATCTGGTCGGCCTTCTGGTCGTTGCTGTGGCTTTCGACGCGGGACCGGCAGCCGGTCTTCGGCCGAATGCCTTACCGGATGGCCGTCGCCCTGGCCTTCAGTGCGGCCCTTCTCGTGTTGACGTTCGACGCGTTGGGAGGCCGTTGGCGTTGGGAGAGTCGGGCATACGCCGAGGCGCTGTCCCTGTGTCCTTCCCTGCCGCCTCTCCTGGAGGAAATCCGCGGGACGACGACTTCGGAAACACCGCCTCCTTCCCCGGCCGGCCGTCCCGAGGACGCACGGACGCGAACGCTGCCCCGATCGTCTGACGGCCCAGCGCGTCCGTCCTATCGCGTAGCCTCAGTGGCCCGAAGTGTCCGCGGAATGCGGACAGAGAACGCCGGACGGACTGTCTTATGGCGTTTATCGCCTTCGGGGTACCAGCGGAGGGATTGTCACGCAGCGATCCAGGGAGTAGACTATGTGCGTCGGCTTGGAAGATAGGGCAACGCTGGCGAGCAACCCGAGCGCCAGAGCCCGCGGGTACACAGCGGAGGGGGCTCGACAAACAACGGGCCTTCTCCCCTCTCCGCTGGCACCCTTCAATGCGCCAAACGCACCTCTTCTTCCCGACGAAAGACGAGGATTTGGACTATTGATGTCGTCAGAGTCACACATGTTATCAGACCATCGCCCAACGTGTCCGAGGGTATCATTCTGCGAAATGGTAAGAAGTTCAGACGACCTATTGATTGTCCGATAGATCGCATAGTGCGACCGTCTCAACTTGATGCGTCAGAAATGCAGAGGGGGTTATCCGGGTGTACCAAGGCACCGGCGACACGAGACAGCAGAGGAAGCAGTCAAACCGCGGAGGATTCTATGAGTACGTTACATTTCCGATGTTCATTCGATCTGACGAACGAGACAGCTGGCCATCCTATGGAGATGCTGCTGAAAACGGTGAGGAAGTGGATCAGCACACGTCCGAATCCTGGCCAAGATGACGATTTCTGGAAGGCGTGGTTCTTTCACGGTGGGCAATGGAAATCACAGACTCATGCAGGCATCCGAGTCTTGACCCGATACTGCAGCGGCGATGGGACTCGACAGAAGCCGAATTGTTGGGCAGCCGAATATGAACATCCGTGCGAGGAGTTTCCGGGTCGCCGCTTCTGGCGAATCCACATAGGAGTCGAACAGTTTGACCGCAGTCAATTCCACCTCAATTTCCAGACGTTGTATGACATGCGACCAGGATACCTTGGCCCTGAACCGACAGACCCATTACCTTCACCTCCAGGACTGATTACGACGCTTCTGAGATCAAGTTGCTGGAAGTGCACCGCCGGCCCTGAGACACTGTGCGATTCGCCTCGTATTCTCCGTGTCGGAGACGGAAACCTCTTGAAGGACCTTGTCGCCCATGCGGAGAGAGCCTACCCTGTCGTCCTCGTGTCGCAGATATACCGTGACAAGGGCTATGCACTCAATCCAACAGAACTTGCGAGGCTCCTGGCAGGAACAGCGGTGGTCTTTCAGTCTGAGAACTCTGAGGTAGACACGGAATTGGAGTATTTGTTCGGCAGACGATTCAGTTGCTGGAATGGGATGCTTCGCATATACATGCCCGCCCTGAATTTTGACCGGCAAGGAGACGAGAGACGCCACCGGTTCATCCTCAAGAGCGAAATAGACTCATGGGGTCGTGCAGCCACGATCGAGAACATCGTCCGGTGCATTGCTCGGCGGAGCACACGCCCTAAGGGAGTTCTGACGCCACTTGACGTGGAGGCGGTCATCAGGCAGCGTCGATTGGCTGAGTTGCGTAAGGAACAAGACAGCACGTCAAAAGACGAATGGATACAGGTCCTTGAGAAAGACAACGAAACCCTCGCCAAGGATAAGGCGAAACTCGAGGTTGAAGCTGCTCATCTGGAAGAGTGCATGGAAGAACTCAGTGATAGACTGCGGAGAGTAGAATGCGAGAATGCGTCCTTGAAAGGCAACTTCAAACAATCTGCGACGATAGACAGGGCACAGTTGGACGCCGTTCTTGCGAACCTCGCAGAACTCCCCAATACTCTTCTTGAGACGGTACACCTGATCGGGGCAATTCACCCGGAACGAATCGTGTTCACAGAGAGAGCGGTTAGCTCGGCAGGTGAGAGCAAGTTCGATGATGTCCCAAGGGCATGGAGGACCCTTTGGGCCATGGCTACGACTCTCTATGACTTACACTTCCAGCGGGACACAAAGGACCTACCAAGAACGTTCCGCAACGAGACCGGTATAGAGCTGGCAATGACCGAGCGAAAGCTCACAAAACAGGACAACAAGAAGATGGCTCAACGGAAAGACACTTTCATGGGACAAGAAATCGACATAACACCTCATGTCAAGTTCGATCCGGACAGCACCCGAGCCTACTTCTGCCCCTTCAGACGAGATGGCGGGAATCGAATCGTCGTGGGTTACATCGGCCACCTTGACACCGCAGGCACCACCAAACGTCACTGAGGGAAGTAGCAGAAAGGACCGCAATCCGGATGCAAGCAAGTTCGCCACGATCCGCAGGGCTAGTCGTGAACTCCAGGAGAGCCCGCCAGTCGAAAGATTGGCCGAGCCGGACGGCGTCAAAGACGCCTTGGTCGAATTCATCGACGCCGCCTTCGAGTTCCTCTGGTACAGATCCTCGGTGGGCAGTGCGGTATTTGGGGCTCCAGCGCGTGCGAGGAGTTCGGCAAGCAAAGTCATGACGGAACGAAAGGATTATAGGACTGGACACTGAAGAACACATCCGTGTAGCCGATGCGACGGAGGACGACATTCGTCAGGCGTTTTGGGACGACGAGGGCCGTGGACATGTTCGGACATCGATTGATTCACGTCCAGCGCCTCGATCTGAAGTAGCCGGCGAGGGCCTCCGGTCCCACGACCGGGACTTTCGTGTTTCAGCCGTCGCGTGCACGAACACGGCCCAGGGAGTTCGCGCCGTCCAAATCCTGCTGGAATCAAGGCCAAAGTCGCGGTAGGATTAGGCCGATAGATTATCGGAGTTGCCCGTCGACGCCCAGACAGGATGAGTGCCGGGCCCCTTATGAAGAGTGTTTCTGGATGGAAGGAACCATGCGATGAGCAATCGGGCTGACACCAAGAACATGGCCCTGTTCTGCGACTTTGAGAACATCGCGCTGGGCGTTCGCGACGCCAATTACACCCAGTTCGACATCGGCAAGGTGCTCGAACGGCTGCTGCTCAAGGGCAACATCGTCGTGAAGAAGGCCTATTGCGACTGGGAGCGGTACAAGGAATACAAGCCGACGATGCACGAGGCATCGTTCGAAATGATCGAGATCCCGCACGTGCGGATGTCGGGCAAGAACTCCGCGGACATCCGCATGGTGGTCGACGCGCTGGACCTGTGCTACACGAAGGAGCACCTGGACACGTTCGTGATCCTCAGCGGCGACTCGGACTTCTCGCCCCTGGTCAGCAAGCTGCGCGAGAACGACAAGATCGTCATCGGCATCGGGGTCAAGAACTCCACGTCCGACCTGCTGATCGCCAACTGCGACGAGTTCATCTACTACGACGATCTGGTCCGGCGTCCGCCGGCCCGCAGGAGAGAGCCCACCAAAGAGCAGCAAACGCAGCAGTCGCGCAGACACGCCAAAGGCCAGACTCCCAAGGCCGCCAAGCCCCCCGAAGAGAAGGAGAAGGACAAGAAGCAGGAAGCCTGGGACCTGATCGTCCAGACCTATGAGGCCCTGGTCGAGGAGCGAGGCGAGGGCGAGAAGATCTGGAGCTCCATGCTCAAGCAGACGCTCAAACGACGCCGGCCGGGATTCAGCGAATCCTATTACGGCTTCCGCTCCTTCGGCCAACTGCTGGAGGAGGCCCAGGCCCAGGGCATCCTCGACCTGGAGGCGGAAGAGAAGTCCGGCGGCTACATCATCAAAGGCGCCCACGCGCCGTGAGAACACACCGCTCAGTCAGATCAGCGAATGTCACCTTCCTTCAGGAAGTGCTCGAAGAAGGCGTAGATCTGGTCGTTGGACTCGGGAGTGGGGCTGTGGGTGGCGCGGTTGGTCATGGCGACGCGGTGGCTGCGGCCCAGGAGCTTGTTGACCGCGAGCGTGTGGTTGAGGGCCTGCCAGCGCTGGGGCGGGTCTTCGGCGCCGCCGGAGACCAGGAACGGCCGAGGAGCCATCAAGGCGTGCAACTCGTGTAGGTCCCGGCCCGTTTCGATCATCGTCCTGTAAGGACCCGTGCGCGGGTTCGCATCGCTCGGGACGCCCCGCTTTCGCGTCACGTTCGCGTCCCAGCCCAGGTACCAGGGCTCCCAGTAGTTGACGTTGGGACGCGTCTCGTCGAAGACGATGCCGGGATCGGACCAGACGGCGCAGGCGAACTTCTCATACAGGCAGGAGGCGAACAGGGCCCATTTGCCGCCGTAGGAGTGGCCGACGATCCCGATGCGGTTGGGATCGACGTTGGGCAGGTTCGCCAGGGCCGTGTGGCAGTTGGCGGCGACGTACGCCAGGGCCGAGAGCGGCTGTAGCGGCGGTTGTCCCGACGGCGACTCCCAGAGCGGCTTGTACGGCGGATCGAGACTGCAAAACTCCGGCGTCCCGATCGAGAGGACCACGAAACCCCGCCTGGCCAACTGATAGCCGAAGTCGCGGAGTTCCTTGTCGTTCAGGCCGGCCCCGGTCTCCGGATCATAGTAGACGACGAGCACCGCGGGCAGCCTGGAGACAGAAGCCTCCGGGGTCAGCAGGTATCCGGCGACCCTCTGGCCATTCGGCGCGATCTCGACCGAGACCTTCTGTTGGGTGAAGTGGTCCCGGCGTGTCTGTTCCAGACGGCGCATCTCGGGCTTCTCGATCCGCGGAGGCCAGCGGCCGATTAACTCCCACCACGTTTCGAGAATCTGCTCTCTGCGCTTCGTCCAATCGGCGGGCGTCGCGACAGGCGAGCCGTCGTCGAACCGCAGCGGCGACCGGTAGTTCCCATCGTCGCCGACGAACCGGGCCGGCGGCGAGAAGGACGACTGAAGGACGTCAGGAAGAGTCTCCGCCAGGCACAGAGGGCCTGCGGCCGAGAAGATCAGAATCACTCCGATTGCCCGTGCCATATCCTGCCTCCGTCGGTCGACAATAGCGAAGGCCCGACGGTCGGAAGTTCGTCCAACCATCGGGCCTTTGCCGTCCTGCAAATGACGGTCGCAGCCAATCGCTGCGATCATCCATCACCAATTCTTCACACCAGCGGATCGCGACCGGTGGCGATCGGATGGTAGAGCGGCTTGCCCGCCATCAGGTCCGCCTGGCTGGGAACGAGCGACTGCTTGCACTCGTTCATCAGCCAGTCCCAGTTGACGACCTGGCCGGTACAGGCGGCCATACGAGCCCCGATGGCGGTCAGGGTGCTCTCGGCGACCCGCTGGCCCTCGTTCAGCGGCTTGCCGCTGCGGATGCTCGCGATCAGGTCGATGTGCTCCTGCACCATCGGATCGATGTCCTTGCCCTGATAGGTCCAGGCATTCACGCCGCGAATGCTGTTGTGGCAGTCGCTGGTGCCCTTGGTGCCGACGATCTTCTCGCTGACGCGCTGGGTGCCCGGGCTGTGGCCGCTGAAGCTCAGGCAGCGGGCGCCGTTGGGATACTCGAATTCCGCGTAGATATGGTCCCAGATGTCGCCGTTGTACTTCTCCCAGCCGTCCTCGCTGCCGTTGTTGAACTGCCGGCAGACCGCCTTGGCGGTGTTGACCTGTTCGGCGTTCGAGTCCCGCCACTGGCGGCCGCCGACCGCCATGATCTTCGCCGGCGGGCCGTTGAAGCACCAGTTCATCACGTCGATATTGTGAATGTGCTGCTCACAGATCTGGTCGCCGGAGAGCCAGGTGAAGTGATACCAGTTGTGGCACTGCCACTGCAGCTCGTTCATGTCCTTCTCGGCGCCCTTGAACCAGATGCCGCCGCCGTACCAGTAGCACTGGCCGCCGACCAGTTCGCCGATCGCGCCGTCGTGGATCCGCTGCATCGTCGCGACATACGAGCCCTGGTGACGGCGCTGCGTGCCGGCGACGATGGCCAGCCCTTTCTCCTTCGCCAGCTTCGAGGCCGCCATCACCTCTTTGCAGCCGGCCACGTCGGTAGCGATGGGCTTCTCGGTGAAGACGTGCTTTCCGGCCTTGACCGCGGCCATCAACTGCCGGCCGCGAAACGCCGGCGCGGTCGCCATCAGCAGCAGGTCCGCCTCGCAGGCCGCCAGCTTCTCGTGGCAATCGAAACCCCAGAACATGTGATCGTCGTTGATCTTGACGCGGTCTTTGTTCCCCTCTCGCCTCATCAGGCCGTCGCGGGCGCTCTTCACCTGTCCCTCGAACAGGTCGGCCACCGCGATGATCTCGACCGCGGGATCGGCGTCGAGGCAGTTCTGCATGGCGCCCCGGCCGCGTCCGCCGCAGCCGAGCATGCCCACTTTGATCCTGTCGGAACCCTGGGCATACGCCATCTGCCCGAGCACGGCCGCTGTGGCCGCCGCTCCGGCGAGCACGCCGCCGTTCATCCCGGATGTGTTGTTCGTCTGTGATGACATATTCGAAATCTCCTTCGAGTTGGATGTCGTCGAACCGTTTCCTGCGCCTTCTGTCCGTGCTTAGCCGCGTCCCCTTTGTCCTTCCCGAACGAAGCCGGGCAGTTGGTACTGACCGGGGATCGCCACCGCAGGAACGGGCATCGCGTCGCTGAGCTTGAGGTCATCCGCAGGCACCAGGTTCAGCGTGCAGCGGTTCATGAACCACGACCGCGTGAACTGCTGGCGGGAATAGGCCGACTCGCGTCCCATGATCGCGCACAGCGTGCTCTCGGCGATCCGCTTGCCCTCGTTGAGGGGCTTGCCGTCGCGGATGCTCTTGATCAGGTCGGTGTGCTCCTGAACGTAGGCGTTGGCGCGCGGGCCGCGATAGCGCCAGGCGTTCTCGCCGACGATCGTGCCACAGCAATCGCTCCAGCCCTTGGTGCCGACGACGCGCTCGCTGACGTTGTTGGCTGTGCCTTCGATCTGGCGGCAGGTGCTGATGGTCCGCACGTCGCCCGGATAGCTGAATTCGACGCCGAAATGGTCGAAGATGTTGCCGTACTTGGGGTCGGTTCGGTACTGCCGGCCTCCCACGGCGTAGACGCTCTCCGGCTGGACATCCTTGAAGGCCCAGTTGATCACGTCGATGTTGTGCACGTGCTGCTCGCAGATGTGGTCGCCCGAGGCCCACGTGAAGTACAGCCAGTTGCGGATCTGCCAGTCCACGTCGCTCTGGCCCGGCTGACGCTCGCTGACCCACAGCCCGCCCATGTTCCAGTAGCACTGGGCCGACACGATCTCGCCGATCGCGCCGTCGTGAATGCGTTTCATCGTCTCGACGTACTCGGGCTGGTGACGGCGCTGCGTGCCGGCGACGACGCCCAGACCCTTCTGGGTCGCCAGTTCGGAGGCTTCGATCACCATCTTGGCCCCCGCCGGACAGACGGCCACAGGCTTCTCCATGAACACGTGCTTGCCCCGGCGAATCGCCTCGGCGAACTGCGGCGGTCGGAATCCCGGCGGCGTGGCCAGAATGACCATGTTGATGTCGTCCAGGGCCATCAGCTTCTTGTAGGCGTCGAGCCCGACGAAGCAGCGGTCGTCCGGGACGTTGAAGTCCTTCTTGAGGCCGCCGAGCCGGTCCTTGAAGGCGTCGGCCAGGGCGACGATCTTCACGCCGGGCGAGGAATTGACGCAGTCGTGGGCCGCGCCCGAGCCGCGTCCGCCGCAGCCGACGACGCCGACGCGGATCTCATCGCTGCCCTGCGCGTAGGCCAGAGGACTGGCCGCCCCGGACAAGACCAGGGTCCCGGCCGCCATTGCCGAACTCCGCAGGAGTTCTCGTCTAGTCCAATTTCTTCTTTTCACCATAATCTGGTTTCTCCAATGCTACGTGTACGGGGTACCTCCGTCGTACTCAACGGCATGATCTGCAAACGAAGCGGTTGCGGGTCCGACAGGACTGGTGTGCCAAAGACAGGGCCGAACCGGCCCGCCCTCTGTGCTGTTTCATGGGCCATACGCACGATAAGACGTTCGCTAATAACGGATTATTGACGAATAAACCACGTTCGAGCGGCGATTGCAAGCCTGTTTTCAAGCGGGGCTGCAATTCGCAATCGCGGTGAATGACCGCAGTGGCTCGCGCGTCGCAGATTGGTGCCATTCTAAAGGTGCGTTTATGCCTTTGCGGGTACCGGCGGGGACAGGGTAGCGAAGGGCCGACAACAGGTCTGCAGGGCGTGGAAGGCCCGACGAGAGGCCGGGCCCTCCCCACCGTATACCACCGGCCGCGGCGCTCGGGTCGCTCGCCCGCGTTGCGGGTTCCCACTTGCGATTCATCGCAAGCGGGGTCCCTGCCCTATCCTCCGAGTCGGCATTGCCAGTCTGCCTCCCATGACATCCATGGGCAAGCTCCCCATCGGTACCCGCAAAGCGATAAGCGCGCCTCTCGAATTCGCCAGAACACGCCCGACGCGGGGGGATCAGAGGAACGATCGTGCACCCTCGCGATCCGGATGAAGATGATCACCTCCGGTAACGGCGCTTGAATCCGCCCCTCCGACCGAGTAACATAAGTGCGGTTGCAGCATAGGCTTGGTGGATCTTGCAGGGTGTGCCGTACACACCTTCTCTCCACGGCGACAACTTATTCACCGCGACGACAACGGTGTGCATGGCACGCCCTACGCTGGCCGGACCCTGGTCCGGTGCTTGAGAATACATGGCGATCGTAACATTGCAGGACATACACGTGGCGTTCGGCCCGGAGATCGTGCTGGACCATCTGGACCTCCAGCTCCACCCCGGCGAGAAGGTCGGCATGGTCGGCGCCAACGGCTCGGGCAAGACGACCATCCTTCGGCTCATCACCGGCCAGGTCCGCCAGGACATGGGCCAGGTCATCCGGCAGAAAGGCCTACGGATCGGATATCTGCCCCAGGAGGCCTCCTTCAGCGGCGAGCGAACCGTCCTTCAGGAGATGCACGCCGGCGTCGAGGAGATCTTCCGGCTCCAGGAGGCGATCCACGAGGTCTCGCACGAGATGGAGCGTCTGACCGGTCCCGAACTCCAGGCCAAGATGCGTCACTACGACCGCCTGAACCACGAATTCGAGCTCGCCGGCGGCTACGAGTACGAGACCCGCATCCAGATGACCCTGGCGGCCCTGGGCTTCGAGCCGGAGCTGCACCACGTGAACACCTCGTCGCTAAGCGGCGGTCAGCTCTCGCGCCTGGGTCTGGCCCAGGTCCTCATGCTCCAGACCGACCTGCTGCTGCTCGACGAGCCGACGAACCACCTGGACCTCCAGGCCACCGAATGGCTCGAACGGTTCCTGGCCAACTATCGTGGGGCCGCGGTCGTCATCAGCCACGACCGTTACCTGCTGGACCGCGTCGCCTGCAAGATCATCGAGATCGCAAAGGGCCAGGCCAAGGTCTGGCCGGGCAACTACACGAACTTCGTCGAGACGAAAGAGACCGTCCGGCTCCAGGAGGAGCGCGAGTACGTCCGACGGGTCGAGATGGTCGAGCGGACGAGGGACTTCATCGCCCGAAACAAGGACCAGGAAGGCATGCGCGGCACTGCCAAGGGGCGCAAGACCCGCCTGAACCGCCTGCTCAAGGAGAACCCCGATTTCCTGGAGAAGCCCGACAGCCAGCGGACCATCGCGTTCTCCTTCGGCAAGACGGGCAAGGCCAGCGAGATCATCGTCCGCTGCGAGGACCTGGGCAAGTCCTACGGCGACCTGACGCTGTTCGAGGGCCTCACGTTCGACGTCCTCAACGGCGAGCGGCTCGGCATCACCGGTCCCAACGGCACGGGAAAGACCACGCTGATCGAGCTGGCGCTGGGCCGGACCGAACCCACGACAGGCAAGATCCGCATGGGCGAAACCCTCCGCGTGGGCTACCTCGACCAGCACGGCGAAGTCCTCGACCCCAACCGCAGCGTCCTGGACGAAGCCTGGAGCGCGAACCCCGAGCTCGTGCCGGAAGAGGTCCGCAGGCGACTGGGCGCGTTCCTGCTCTCGGGCGACGACGTCTACAAGCTCTGCGGCGAGCTCAGCGGCGGCCAGCGCAGCCGGCTGATGCTCTGCAAGCTCGTGCTCTCGGCCCCCGACGTGCTGATCATGGACGAACCGACGAACCACCTGGACATCGCCAGCCGGGAGATGCTCGAGGATGCCCTCGACGAGTTCACAGGCACGATCGTCACCGTCAGTCACGACCGCTACTTCCTCGATCGCGTCGCGGACAAGCTGCTCGTGGTCGGCACCGACGAGTTCGGCCAACGACAGCTCGGCCGGACCGAGTTCATCGTGGGCGAACCCGCCTACTCGGTCTACGCCGAGACGATCCGCCGGCGGATCGAGGAGAAAGAGCAGAAAGAAGCCCAAGCCGCCGAAGCGAGGAAGAAGCAATCTCAAATCTCAAATTTGAAATCTCAAACGGCCGACTCGGCCAACAAGGCGCCGGACGAGCTCAAGCGGTTCAACAAGTACACGGTGGACCAGATCGAGAGCATGATCATGGAGATCGAACAGGAGATCGACGCGATGAAGCAGCAGTTCGGCAACGCGGAGGTCTACAAGAACCCCGACCGTCTGGCCGACCTCCAGCAGTCCTACGCGGCCCGGCAATCCGAACTCGACCTGCTCTACCGAGCCTACGAACGACGGGCAGGATAGGAAACCCGATCCGCCGGCGGCTCTCGATCCGCGTTTATGCAGACAAGGACCCTCAAAAGCGATTCGCTCCTGCTCGTGGCGGCCTTCTTCTGGGGCACGACCTTCGTCGCCCAGCGGATGGGCATGGAGCATCTCGGCCCGATGACGTACAACGCGTTGCGATTCGCGGTGGGCGCCGTGACCGTGCTGCCCATCATCCTCTTGTCCCGACGCGGCGACAGGCCCCGAAACACAGGCGGCAATCGGCGACTCCTGCTCTGGGGCAGCCTCCTGGCAGGCCTGGCCCTGTTCGGCGGGGCCTCGATGCAACAGATGGGATTGGTCTACACGACCGCCGGCAAGGCCAGCTTCATCACCAGCCTGTACGTCGTGCTCGTGCCCATCGCAGGCCTGTTCCTGGGGCATCGTTGCGGCGTGGCGGTCTGGATCGGCGCGGCGCTGGCTGTCGCGGGCCTGTACCTGCTCAGCGTCAACGAGTCGCTGACGATCAGCCGAGGTGATCTGCTGGTCCTGATCGGGGCCTTCTTCTGGACGCTGCACGTGCTCCTGATCGATCACCTCGCCAAACGGGCCCATCCCCTGCACATCGCCTGCCTGCAGTTCCTCGCCTGCTCGGCCCTGAGCCTGGCGGCCGCTTTGGCGTCCGAGCGAGTCGCTCTGTCCTCCGTCATTGAAGCCACGATTCCGATCCTCTACGCCGGGGTCTTCTCAGCCGGCGTCGCCTTCACGCTCCAGGTCGTCTGCCAGCGGACTTCGCCGCCCTCGCACGCAGCGATCCTGATGAGCCTCGAAACGGTCTTCGCAGCCCTGGCGGGCTACCTGATCCTGCAAGAAGGGTTCACGCCGCGAGGACTTCTGGGCTCGGCCTTGATGTTCGCGGGCCTGATGGTGGTCCAGTTGCCGCTGCTGCTGGGCTCCCCTGTCGCTCGCAGACCCAGGCCGGGAGCGGACGTCACAGCAACCGAGTGACTCCGACCGATCGACGGGCATCCTCCGAGACGGAGTCCCTGCGAACACGTTGATTCGCTGACCGGTTCGGAGTCCCGCGCAGATCGGACTCGTCTACACCTGGGCCAGGATCACGACATAGTTCTTGCCGTGCTTCTTCGCGCACGTCGGGCAGGTGGTGTAGTAGCAGAACAGCCTCTGGATCTGCTTGCCCTTCGATGCGACGAACTGCCGGGTCTCGGGGATCCACTTGCGGACGTTCTGGTACGGCCCCTCGAAGACCTTGCTGACGAACGTGCCGGAGATGGTGACGTTCTCGGCGTCCGGAATCTCCTTCGGGACGCTGATGTAGACGTCCGCCCCCCAGAGCGAGTTCTCGTCGCACAGCACGATCGTGTCGCTGGCCTTGGCGCCGGCGGCCTCGATCTTCCGCATGTTCCGCACCATCACCGCCCCGAAGTTCAGAGGAATGTGCAGAAAGCTCCTCACACGGTCCTTCACGAACCGCTTGTCCTGCCAGGTCAGCTCCGTCCCATCCCAAGGCCCCGGATCGAATCGCGGACAACACTCAGCAACCTCGCTGCTTGCCATTGCTACCTTCCCTTCTCTATCGCTTTGACTTTTCGTTTGAGCACGGTATTGAACGCCTTTGCATCCCCGGCGTAGTGGGCGCGCCGATGGCAGTTCGGGCACAAAGCGATCACGTGTGCAGGATGGTCCGGCCCATCATCTGCACGCCGTGTCGTATGGTGCGCCTCAAGATAAGGCGATCCGTCCGACTTGCGAAATGGCGATGGCGCATTGCAGCTGTCGCAAAGAAGCCGTGGCCAAGCACGCAAATCACGACCTCGTCACCAACGCGTGCTGACTTCGGAGCTACCCACGTCTTCGCATTGCGGTTCAATCGTGCGGCCCTTTCGAGCCACGCCTTGTCTCCGTTCTCAATACCGCCCTGCACAATATGCAGTGTGCTCATCTGAGGATCTGCCCATATCGTCAATTGCATCTCAATGTAGCATCCGAGAGCGACCTACGATCCTTCCTGCAATCACGCGTCGGAAGCACCAATGTCAACATACATAATCTGGAATCAAGATATCATGGTCCGGCGAGCAAGTCAATCCACCGCTATGCCCCCCGCCGACGGGTGCGTGACCGTAGTTGCGCGCCCCCGCGGCGAGCCGGACGCCCAGGTTCAGACGGTTGCCCAGGATGCCCAAGGAAAGGGACGGACCGATCCGGATTCCGGCCTTCGGCCGGAGATTTTTCGCTTTGGGCCAATAGCATGGAGGATGTGCCGGGCACATCCGAACGAAACTCGGAGTCTCATCGATCATGCTGCTGGCCCAAAGCGGCAAATCTCCTTCGCACGACCGCCTCGGGCATGCTCTCCTGGAGTCTGCCGGTGGTTCCGTGACGCCGGCGTGCTGCGATTCCTGTTCATGGCCAAGATCAATTTCCATTCAGCCGTGCAAAGGGGTTGTTTGAGACCTTGCAGCTACGGTCATACACCCCACCGACTGCCGGCGCCTTTTCGCTTGACCGACAGCGGCAAGTCCGTATCATGGGGACATTTCTGGAGGTGCGCTATGAGAAATCATATGGTGTTCTTCGCGGCGGCGGCTCTGGCGATGTGCGGATGCAGCCAGGAACAAGTCCGCCGGCAGGCGAAGACCCCTGCCCTGGCCCATAACGTCTACTTCACCCTGAACGACGACTCGCAGGCCGCACGTGAGAAGCTCGTCGCCGACTGCTACGAGTATCTGCGAGATCATCCCGGCGTCACCTTCTTCGCCGCCGGGCCCCTCGTCGAGGAGCACGCCCGCGAGGTCAACGTCCGTGATTGGGACGTCGGCCTGCATGTCGTCTTCGCGAGCAAGCAAGACCACGACCGCTATCAGAAGGCCCCCGATCACCTGAAGTTCATCGAGGAGAACAAGTCGAACTGGAAGACCGTCCGCGTTTACGACACCTATGTCGAGTAGGCTTCGCGCCGGATCGGTAGACGCAGGGCCCGGAGCGGATGACGCCAGGCGAAGCGACGCAGGGTGCGGCGGTATTCCCCGCGGGCCTTGTCGTCGGTCAGACCGGTGTCTCGCAGCAGAGCCAGCGTGTTGTGCGGCTTGACGATGTACTTGAAGAAGTCGCGATACCACCGCTCGAACTGGACGTCGGGCACGTCGGTGAAGTTGATCGCAAAACCCGGCTGCGGCGTGTAGCTGTAGCCTTCCCACGACAGGGAGGCCCGAACGTGCTCGGACAGTCGGTTGTAGATCGCGGTCCCCGGCATCGGCAGCAGCCGGCCGGCGCTGAGGATCTCGGGCCTGGCCCAGCAGAGGAATCGCACGGTCGCGTCCAGGTCCTCGCGTGTCTCGCCGGGCAGGCCCACCATGATGTCGGCAAAGATACGGATCCCCGCCTGGCGCGTCAGGCTCACCGCCCTGCGGTTCTGCTCGACCGTGGCGTTTTTGCCCACACCTCGCAGGGCCCTGTCCGAGCCGCTTTCGAAACCGTACTCGATCTGAATGCAGCCGGCCGCCTTCATCGCCGCCAGCAACTCCGGCTGAGCCTGATCCACCCGCATCAGGCAATCCCACTTGAGCTTCTTGTGGAACCCGCGCTGCTGCATCGCCTCGCAGATCTCCAGCAGACGACCGGGATCCGCTGCGAAAGTCTCGTCCTCGAAGTGCACTGCCTCGAAGCCCTGCTCGCAGGCATAGCCCACCTGCTGCATGACGTAATCGAGCGAATGGAACCGAACGCCCAGGCCCCCGACCAGGTGCTCGGCGCAAAACGCGCAGCGGTTGGGACAACCCCGCGAGGTGCGGATGTTGAGACTGGAGAGGCTCAAATAGCGAATCATCCAGGGATTGCGCCGCTTCTGGAACTCCATATCCATCAGATCGTATGCCGGCGGCCCAAGCGTGTCCAAATCGTGCGTCGTGGGCCGTTGCGGCGTGCGGACGAATCGGCCGTCGTGCCGCACGACGAGTCCGGAGACCTCAGGCGAGGGTCCCTTGTCCGCCACGTCCCGCAGCGTGTGCTCGAACTCGCCGACCGCGACCGCGTCCACGTCCGCGCTCTCGGACAACACAAGTTCCGGCACGCCGGAAGGATGCGTTCCGCACACCACGTTGATCGTGTGGGTTCCCGCGATCTCCTTGACCCACCGGGCGATCCGCGCCGCCTCCGGCATGGCGGGCGTCACGACCGACTGCACGACGAGAGTCGGGCGAAACTGCTCGATCAGGCTCCGCACATCGGCTTCGGCCCGGTCCCAGTCGAACCCCAGCTTGACAAGCTGCTCCTCCCGTCGGAACATCCGAACGTCGTGTCCGGCGCGTCGCAAGGTCGTCGCGGCGCAGGCCAATTCCGTGTCGAACATCCAATCGCGATAGAGCCCCTTGGGCCAACTGGTCCTCGGAGGAACCGGTACTATGAGCAAGATCCGCATCGTCTCTTGAGCAACTCCCGAAACAACTGTCGTCGTGGCGAATCCAGACGCCAGTGGCCGCGCAGGACCACATCGGGCGTCAACAAAAGGCTCCAGGCCCCCCGACGGGGCAGGCGCACCGCCGCCTGGAGACGAGAGCACGCAGGATCGTCGAACAGACGCCGGGCCAGAGCCAACGAAACCGCCAGTGATAACTCGGCGCCCGTGCGTCGAGACGCCTGAACCAGCCATTGCCCGTCGGTCGGGCTCTCGCACCGACGGGCCGCCAGGCAAACGTCGTACAAAGGGCCGAGCCGGTCGAATCCATGGCTGGCGGCTGCATGCACAGCCGCGATCAGCAGGCGGGCCGCAGGCGTCGGTCGGCAGAGACTGTCGTCCGTCCCAGAGCCCTCCTCGAACGCCAGGTCCTCCCACGCCACGCTCAGCCCCCTGCGAATCGTCGGAGAATTGACGAGATTCCAATGGATCTCGACGGTGCCTTCCCGCCGCCCCGTGCGGACCCAGCTTCGCTCGCCGTACCCGCCGTGGTATTTCATCGAGGCCTCGCACGGCGCATACCCCAGCCGAGACATGGCTGCCTCTGCCTCCGCGACCCTTTGCTCGGGCACCAGCAAATCCAGGTCCGTGAAAGGCCGCAACGACGGATCGGGATACAGCCGATCGGCGAAATCCGCCCCCTTGAGCACCGCGGCGGCAACGCCATGAGTCTGGAACTCGTCGGCGATCTGACGAATCTGCGAGCGGATCGCCATGCTCAGCGCCGCGCGGCCGATCAGGCGTTCCCTCGCGCCGGCAAGCGACGCTCCCATGGAGGCAAGCCGACTCTCACCCTGCGTTGTCAGAATTCGCCTGGCGTTGGCGACCGCCGCCGGCAACACGCCGTGATAGTCCGCCCGTTCCCAGAGGGTCGCCCAACGCGCAGCCTCCAACGGTTGCGAGGGAGCCTCGCGTCGGCCATCCGGGTCCGACAGCGCGAGCAGCCATGCGTGTAAAAGGCCGACTTTCATGCCGGGCTCTCCAGAAGACCGCCAATTCGGTCGGCAAGGGTCGAGAGCGGCTCGCCCACGCACAGACGATAGACGTCGCACTGGGCGACGAGCCGCCCGATGGCGCGAAACGCGTTGCCCGCGGGCCCCTGAGCGCGATGCTCGTAGGCGCGGAGGTTCTCGCGAGTCAGCGTCGTCATCGCCTGCGTCTTGTCCAAGGGCATCAGGACGTGGCTTCCCTGGGTTCGAGGTCCCAGCAACAGCAGCAGACGCGGGTCCGCAACCACGCCGGCCGAATCCCCCACCGCGCCGACCACATCGACGCAGGTCTCCCCTTCCATTCGCGACGGCCCGCCAGGGGACTCTCGCAGCCAGGGCAGGAGCCGGCGCGTGTTGTCGTGGACCTTGCAGGTCAGCAGCAGGCCCCAGAGCTTCACGCGGTCGGCGTTCGCATCGCAGGCTTCGATGAAGCTCATGTCGTCGGCCAGCAGGGTCATTCCCGAATGGGCCAAGGCCAGCGACGTGGTCGTTTTGCCGGCCCCGCTGACGCCGGCCAGGAGGACCCCTGCCTTGTCGCCCTGGCAATCCGTCGCCAACGATGCGCCGTGAATCACGAAATGCCCCAGGTGCGCCAAGAGTTCGCACAGCAAGGGGATCAGGCAGCCGTCGTAGACGCAGCCTTCCTGGCCCGGCCGACACACGATTTCCATCGTCCTGCGTTCGAAATCCAAACGGCCCCAGGCCCGCCCCGGAACGCGCGTCACCCGACCTGTCGAGTTTGTGTGAAGCTCGCTCGGGATGTCCCCGCGAAGCAGGCCGCTCCAGAACAAACGCAGGGAGTCGGCCTTCCACCCCGAGGGCTCTGAGCCATACCGCAGATGAAGATGAAACGGGTGTTCATGACCCAGGGGGTTCCATGGGCGAAGAACGCCCTGCACCGGCCCCAGCAATCGAGCGGAATCAGATGTGACCTTGACGGAGATTCGGCCGATAGTGAAGTGATCCGACAGACAATCCACGATCCCGATGGTCTTCCTTCCTGGCCCACGGTAGAAAGAACATGCAAATGCCCGGGGCCGGCCCGGGCATTCACTTCCCAGCAGATATTCGCTCTGCCCAGAGAGCCACCGCCCGATTACGCGGGCTCCGCCCCTGTCACAACCGGCACAATGCCTTCCGTCACGTCCTGGAGTTTGTCAACCGTCTCCAGGGTGGGCTCGACATAGACCTTCTTGGCTGTCCCTTCGGTGCTCTTGTGCGTTGGATTCATTCGGTTTCTCCTTACCAACAGGTTCAGATCATACAACTTGGACGGAATTATATGCGTTCCTCCGCGGGTGTCCAGCCCCATATTGCATCATCTCGGCCGCCGGTCCCTCGGGTGGATCGCACAGACAGACGTCCCCCACCGTCACCCAACTGTGCGCGTGGAGACGCTTGGGGTCTGTCGAGGGCGGAAACACCGCGACGTGAAAGACCGCTTCCGCGCCGGCCAGGCGGGCGAAGTGGTAGACGACGAGGCTGATCCGCAGGCACGCCCGTCGGCGCATGTGGATCGGTCTTCGCAGACGACGATGCACAATCCGGCTGATCAGAACGAGGTCCGTCCCCTCGTACAGCCGCGACGGTCGCCTGGGGGTCAGCCGTCGGAGCATGCGTTCAAGAGTCAGGAACTTGTCCAGCAGCGGGATGACCGCCGCGACGAACGTGACGTGGGTCGCCAGTACCGCCCCGGCGAGCCTCCCAATCGAGGGATTCGCGTCGGATACGACGGAGGCAGGAACGGACTGGTCACGCATCGGCGACAACGATTCCCTCCCGAATCAGGCTCTCCAGCAAATGCATCATGTCGGCCTTGAGCTTCTCCGGCGAAACCTCATACTGGCCGTACAGACGATCGAACACCGCCTCGAACGTCTGCGGCTGTTCGAGCGCGTCAAGGAACGCCCGCGTGGTTTCGTTGCACGTGTGGAGTTGCCCCGTGCGAAGACACAGGATCACCGTATCCTCGCCCGGCCCGAGCGATTGATAGGTGACATCCTCCGCCCGCCGCAGAAGCACCTGTTCGTCCATCTTGTCCATCCTCAAACTGCACGCGATCGATTCCGTCCAACGACTGCCGGGGCATCATAGCCCATGCGCTCTGCGAGGTAAAGACGTTGGCGGCGCAGGAATCCGATTGCGGCCCCGATTGCCGACAAGGCGTCGCCGGACCCTCAGGCGCCGAACAGTTTCTCTCGGAAGATGAAGAACACGGCTCCCAGGATGCACAGACCCGCCCAGAGGTAATCCCAGCGGAGCGGCTCCTTCATGTACAGCACCGAGAACGGCACGAAGATCGCCAGCGTGATGACCTCCTGGAGGATCTTGAGCTGGCCGACGTTGAGGGCCTCGTGCCCGATCCGGTTGGCGGGCACCTGGATCATGTACTCGAAGAACGCGATGCCCCAACTGACCATCGCCGCCAGGATCCAGGGCCTGTGCGAGAGGTTCTTCAAATGCCCATACCAGGCAAACGTCATGAACACATTGCTGCAACACAAGAGAAACGTCGTCGTCACAATCACGCGCATACACGCCCTTTGCACAGAACCAAACCCTGCACCCGCCGGCTGGACGCCCCGGCCGCCAACTGCCTGGGCATTATACCACAAGAACGGCAGGGAATGGGCAAGAGCGACCGCAGTACGCGGGGTTCGACGGATCAGGCAACTGCTGCCTCTTTGCCGACCCTCTTCTTCAGAAACGCGGGTCGGCACACGCGGCTGACAGCGTGGATGATCCGTGGACCTCGCCAAGACGGCGGAAGCATCCGAACATCGCTCTCGCAGACTTCAGGGCTTCATCAGCTTCGTCGCCCAGGCGACTTTGTCGATGGAAGGCGGCTCGTAGCTTGCGAGGCGATCCAGGAGCGTTTCCGGCGAGTCCGCCACGAGCATCAGCTCGCGGTGGGTCGGGTGGATGAATCCTTCCTGCACCGCGTGGTCGACGAAGCGGATCAGGTGGTCGAAGTAGCCCTTGGTGTTGAGCAGGGCGCAGGGCTTGATGTGCAGCGAGAGCTGGGCCCAGGTCAGGGCTTCGAAGAACTCCTCCGCGGTGCCGTACCCGCCGGGCATGGCGATGAAGGCGTCCGACAGCTCGGCCATGAGAGCCTTCCTCGCGTGCATGGTCTCGACGACCCGCAGCGAGGTCACATTCGTCAGGGCCAGTCCCTTCTCTTCCAGGTGCCTGGGGATCACGCCGATGGCCTCGCCTCCGCCGGCCAGGACCGTCTCAGCCACGACGCCCATCATTCCAATCCGCCCGCCGCCAAAGACCAGTCCGATTTTCCGTTCGACGAGCGCGCGCCCCAAGGCTCGAGCGGCGTCGGCGTAGCCGTCATGCCCGCCCACCCCGCTGCCGCAATAGACACAAACGCGATTCAACATGGATGATCGATGAGAAATCATGGATTATTGGCTGCCGCGAACCCACGCGGGCTTCTGCTCACTATGCCGAACCGACAGTCTACGTTCGCTGCACGCCGCTGTCAAAGGCGGGATGCGGCGCGACCGCCACTTCGCGGCGCGTATTGAGCAGCCGCAGCAGCAGCGGCCAGATCGTCAGGATCACGATCGGCATCGCCACCGCCAGCACGCCGAAGGCCCGGACCGGATCGCGCCATGGCGCCGTCACGATCTTCATGCAGACGGCGCCCACCATGAAATGGTAGAAGACGATGAACGAGGACGCCGAGCCGATGTCCGTGCGGACCTGTTCCAGGATCAGGTGGTTGCTCAAAGGCCTGCTCATCCCGCAGAAGAACGTCACCAGACACATCGCGGCGGCGAAGGTCGCATAGTGCCGGCCGCCCCAGAGCAGGATGACCGCCCCGCCGAGCAGGCCGCCGACCATGCAGACCGTCAGCAGAGCCGTGTCCGACATCCACTTGGTGATGCGCGTGGAGGCGAACGCACCGGACATGCCCATCAGGGCGTTGAGCCCGAACAGCAGCCCGAAGACTTCGTTCGAGAGTCCGTAGATCCTGGTATAGACGAAGGAGGCGAATCCGATGAAGCCGAAGAACGGCCCGACGATCAGGCCCATCACGGTGACCGCCAGGACGTAGCGGGTGTTCTTCGCCAGCCGGCCGTAGCGAGCCATCAACGCCAGGAAACGACCGCTGACCCGCTCGACCGCGGTCTCGCGATAGAGTCGCCAAGAGACCAGCAGCGCCGCGGCGGCCAGTATCGCCTGCGTGATGAAGATCCCTCGCCAACTGGCGAATCGCAGCATGGCCGCGCCGATGCTCGGCGCGATCATCGGCATCAGGCCCAGAATGATCCCGATCCAGGCCAGGACGTGCTTTCGTTGTGTGCCTTCGTACCGGTCCCGACAGATCGCCATGCACATCGAGGATGGGCCCGCCGCCCCGATCCCCTGGAGGATGCGGAACGCGACCAACTGCCAAACGCTTGTCGCCAAAGAGCAGGCCACCGTTCCGACGGTGAACAGGCCCAGGCCCGCCAGCAGAACCGGCCGCCGGCCGTGCTTGTCCGACAGCGGACCGCAGACCAGCAGAAACACGCTGAACGCGACGAACCACAGCACCAGCGACAGCGCAACCCGACTGTCCGGCACGCCCCACTGCTTTGCCAGGACCGGCATCGCCGCCAGATACATGTCGGTCGCCATCGCAGGCACCGCCGCGATCCCCGCCAGGAACACGACGTACCAAGACCTTCCATTCGATTTCATATCGAGGTCGTTATCTCTCACAAACGCTGCTTTCTCACGAAACGCACGACGGCTCTCTACCAACACGATTCCATGAAGGAGTGAAGAAGCGGGATGCTTGTCAATCGGCAGCCCCAACCATCGTCGGCGATGACGGCATTCTACCACGCTCGTCCCCTGCTGCCAAGCCCGTTGCTTCAGACTCGCATCCGCTGCGTCGGTGATGACGCGCGCCGCATTCCTGTCGCGGCGACCCGTTAGTACCGCATGTAGCGGTCGAAGACCGTGATCACCGGCAGCGCGTTGCCTTCGTCGTCGAAGAAGCCGCGGCTTCGCAGGCCGCCCTGGACCGCGGGCTCCCACCAGAAGACGCCTTTGCCGCGATTGTCCGGCGTGGCCAGGACCAACCGCTGAACCTCGTCGAGGAACTGCCTCTGGCCCTCGGGGCTCTCTGGGAACGGCGGCAGCTTCTTGCGGTACTCCGCCGGCCGCCAGTTGTACGCGACCTCCACGAGCATGATGTCCTTCTTGTACTCTTTGGCCATGAAGATGAGGTTCTCGCGCAGGTCCAGGAGCGAGCCATGCCACCAGGGGTAGTACGACTGCCCGATCACGTCGTAGTGGATGCCGTACGAGTGCCACTTGTCGAAGAACCACTTCGTCGTCTTCTGGTTGCCGCCCTTGTCGATGTGGATCATGATGAGCGGATGCGACGCCTCGCCCCGGCCTTCTTCGACGCCTTCGATCCCGGCGTGCAGCAGGTCCGCGAGGTTGTCCCAGTTGTCGGGCAACTTGCCGTCGGGCCAGAGCATGCCGTTGCTGATCTCGTTGCCGATCTGAACCATCTCGGGCATCGCGTTGGCGTCGACGAACGCCTGGATCGTGTCACGCGTGTACTCGAAGACCGCTTTCACGAGCTCTTCGTGCGACTTGCCCTCCCAGGCCCTGGGGATGAACTGCTTGCCGGGATCGGCCCAGGTGTCGGAGTAATGGTAGTTCAGCAGGAACTTGAAGCCCAGCTTCTTGGCGTCCTGGGCCAGCGCGATCGTGTATTCGAGATTGTTCGGCAGTCGCGTCGGCGTGTGGAACAAACGAAGCCGAACCCAGTTGTAGCCATGGTCCTTGAAGATCTGCAAGCCCGGCCTGGCCCGCCCTTCGTCTTTGAACACCGTCCCCTGCTGTTCGGCTTGCCTCAGAAACGACAGGTCCGCTCCGATCGCATAGTCACCGGCCCGCACCGTCGCCGACAGACAGGCCGTCAGCCCCAACCCAACGCACGCCAGAACCGCAAGCCTATTCTCTGCCTTCATCTGAGCCTCTCTTTCCCATTTCGACCGAGCGAACGATGCTCTTGCTCCAATGCTCCCGCCAATCGCCCGCCATCCAATGCGCGACGTCCATTCGATCGCCCTCGAAGCGAACGACCAGGAACCCTTTGGGCCGTCCCTCCTTCTCGCCCCGGGCCTCGACCGGGTCCACCTGGGGAGCCGGCGCCATGACCACGTCGTAGCCCTCCCATTTGTATCGCTTGTAGGCATGCTCGTGCCCATGCAGAATCAGGACGACATGGTACGGCTGGATCGCCTGCTTGAGATTCTCCAAGTCCTGCACCGTCCACCATTTCTCCAGACCCCAGCCTTCGAGCCCATAGTGCCAGCTCAGCACCACCGGCCTGCCGCTGTCGCCCACTCGTTCGGCCAGATCCGCACGCAGGAAGTCGAGACTCTGCCTCGGATCGTTCCACGCCGCGACGCGGTCGTAGACGGGCCGGGACTCGTTGCCCGGGAAGACGCTGAGGTTCACGAAGTGCACCCGACCCCAGTCCCAGGAGTAGTGATAGCCGTGACGATCGTAGTGGAACAAGTCCGTGCGCGACCGGTTGCGTTCGATGAACCCCTGTTGCAGGGAATTGAATCCCTCGTTCCCCGCCTCGCCGCCCAGGTCGTGATTGCCGAGCAACTCATAAACCTTGTATCGCAGGCGTCCCCCGCCCCGGACGTCGAACAACTCCTTGTACCGCACCCAGTTCGCGGGATTGCGGATGTCGTCGACGAGATCGCCCAGCACCAGCACGCCCCGAGGCTCTTCGACGACGCCGCCCGCCGGGAAAGGCCGGCCGGGAAGCTGGTTCATGACATCGATCGTGGCTTCCGTCCCCGCAGTCCCCCACTTGAGCAGATTGACCTGGGGATCGCCAATCGCGAAGAAGGTGAAATCGCCACCTGCCCTCTCTCCCCCACGCGTACAACCGAGAGGAATCCCATTGAGCAGAACGATCGAAAGCAGCAGGCCGAGACTCGTCTTCATCTTCTCTCCAGCGACACACGTACGCCTGACATCGGTTGTCCTGAATGGGAGAGATTATCGCCTGCGGTCTCCCGACGGTCAATCGTACTCCACTACGGGCCGAATGTCCGCTTGCCTTTGCGGGTAGGAGTTGTCATAATCTCCTGTCGATTCGCAACGCCCTCGTGGTCCGGCGCTGCAACACGAAAATCGGAGGTTGAGAATGGCAAAAAGCGTTCGGATTCTGGTGGGCGTGATTCTTCTGGCCTCTGCCGGCACGACCCAGGCGGGCATGTTCTCCCGGCTCAAAGGCGACAAGCCGGCCGCTCCGGCTACGCAGCAGGAGCAGGCGAAAGACAACAACGAGGCCGCAGCCCCGGTCGCTCAGTTCCAACGGCAATGGGAGCCGAGAGAACGCGCGTATTCCTTCCTGGTCCCCTCGGGCTGGATCGTCGAAGGCGGCCTGTTCCACGTCGATCCGATGCAGGCCGGCGGGTCCGCCAACTCCATCGACGGCAAGTGCGACCTGGCGGTCAAGAAGGACCCTGCGGGCACCGTCATGTTCCGCTGGCTCCCCGGCTGGAACTACTGCGACATGAGTCGCAATCCCCAGTTCAGCATGACCGCAAGTCTCTTTCCCGTCGGATCGCGGTATCAGGGCATGGAGGTCCGGCCCATGCCGGACTACGCCGGTTTTCTGCAAGGGCTCTTTCGCACTCTGCATCCGACGGCCACCGACGTCAATATCGTCGAGGTCAAGCCGATGCCGGAGTTGAGCGAAGTCATGCGAAAGATCAATCAAGGGGTCGATGAGCAGATCCGGATGCTCGGCCTGGGCGCGACCCGGTACGACGCAGGCGGAATGATCGTCGAGTACACCGAAGGCGGCGTGCGATTCCGCGAGGGGCTGGTCACCTGCCTGGTGGACATGCGGTCCGCGGCGGCCATGTGGAACAACCAGCACACGCAGATGCTGCGGTCGCCCGCCAGGGAGGTCAAGCAGTGGAAGCCGGTGCTGGACATCATCTGCCAGTCGGTGCGTCTGAATCCCGAGTGGTTCGCCCGCGCGTCCCGGGCCGGCGCCGAGCGGGCTCGATTGTCGCAGGAAACGATGCGGTACATTCAATCGGTCGATCAGCAGATCGCCGAGCATCGCAGCAAGACCCAGGCCGAGATCCGCTACGAAGACTACCTGATGCTCACCGGCCAGGAGGACTACGTCAATCCCTACACCAAGGAGGTCGAGCGCGACACGTCCGAGTACAAATACCGCTGGACCACCGAGGGCGGCGACATGATCTACACGAACCAGTACGGCTTCAATCCCAACGCGCAACCGGAGTTCAACAACAAGGAATGGAAACTCACGCCCGTCCGCGAGCGGTGAGCGGCCCATCCATTCGTCAGAACGCGAAGATCACGCCTGCTTGAAGCTGCGTCTGCCAGAAGGTGTCGCCGGCGATCTCGACGGTGAGGGTGCCGTCCTCGCTCTGGATCAGCGTGTCGCCGCCGAGGAACGTGAACAGGCCGCGACCCGCAAGGTACAGACCGAAGTTCTCCGTCGGGAAGAGCCGCACGCCGCCGCCGATGCCCAGCGAGAACCGTGTGAGCGAGTTCGAGCCGGAGACGTCGGGGTCGATGTGCGTGGCCCCGACGGTCGCGACGACGAACGGCTGCCACCAGTTGCCGGTCAGGATGTACGTGCCGCCGAGGTGATAATAGTCGAGGTCGAGGTCCAAGAGCGTCGGGCCGCCGAATAGGCCCTCGTCGGCCTGGAGCTCGGTCTTCTGGCGACTCAGAAAGAACTCGATCTGCTTGTTCTCGCTGACGCGGACATCGATCATTCCGCCATAGCAGGCCGTATCATCGACGTCGTAGTCTGCGCCTGTGTCGGCATCCTCGAACCCGCCGCTGAAGCCGTAGCCGAAGAACGGCGTGATTTCAACGCTCTTCAAATCCTGCGCCCGCGCCGCAGCCGCCAGCCCCGCCGCAATACACGCCGCCAGTGCGACCCATCGTCTGCTCATGCAGCCCCCCTTTCAATACAGTCCATCGCATGTCGTCATCACGGCAGCGCCCCGGCGGGCAAGCCGCTGTCCAGGAGCTTTCGCGCCGGGCTCTCCGACGTCAGTCGATAGTCGCGTGCCTTGGCGTCGATGAATCCCGGCTCGACAACAATCGAGTGCCGATCGAATCCCCGCTGCCGCCGGAACTCGTCGAACTGCGAGGCAACGAGGCTCGTCCGGCCCCACAGCCAGACCGCGCCCGTCGGCTGGTGCCAGCAATTATAGTCCATCGTCAGGCCGCTCGTCCAATCCCGGCCGTGCAGCCACAGCAGGCTGTCGGTCGCATTGCTGAAAATGTTGTACCGCACGACGACGCCCGAGGTCGCGGCGCTGTTGTCGTAGAACATCAGATGCCGCCCGTTGCGGTCCGGCCGCTGGGCGTGGCCCCAGCCGAACCCCGCGTCCACGCAGGTGTTGTGCTCGAAGAGGATATTGCTCGTGCGGCTCGTCTCGTTGCGGTTCCAGTACTCGAACGAATACTCGCAGTTCCAGATCACGTTGCGGCGATAGACGATGTTCTCCTGCACGTTCGTCCCGTCGCCTTGGTTGGTCAGCGCGGCGTCGTAGATCTCCCACAGCCGGCAATCCTCGACAACGCAGTCCCGCGCGCTCGACCAGAACTCGACGCCGTTGCCGAACCGCACGGGCTTGCCGTCATCGCGCGTATGCTGGTGCCCGCCGCCGATGTACGAGAGGTCGCAGTCGCGAACGACGATCCCGCGCACGGACGAGCCGCCGACGCCATGGGCGGCCCCGTACCGAAGGGCAAGGCCCTTATACAGGACGTAGCTTCTGCCGGATTGATCGATGATGTGCCGCCGCAGGGCCAACTCGATGCCGCGATGTCCCTCGGCGGGATTGCCCTTCGAGCGGAGCTTCACCTGCCTGGCCTTGGCGTCATAATAGTAGTCGCCGGCCTGCTTCAGGTCCACCTCGCTCCATTTCTTCACGCCGACGGCAGCGCCCTCATCGAAAATGATATTGCCGACGTCCACCGGCAGATCGAGCCCCGCCGTGGCCCAGATGTCCCCGCCCATGCCGACCCAGTCCTTCGGCGAATCCGCCGCGACCGACCCGAGCAGCGCGGGCTTGGCCCCCCTGCCGAACGCGCCATACATCACGGGCGCCGTCGCGTCGCCGCTCTGAGGTTTGAGCGTCCCGCGCCAGATCTGCCCCCGTCGAAACAGCACGCTGTCCCCCGGCCCCAGCCTGGCTGCGTTGACCTTCTCCAGCGACCGCCACGCCGTCTCCAACGTCGCGCCGTCCGCCGCATCGCTGCCTGTCGCCGCATCGACATAGTAGGTTTGGGCCGCCCCCGCCGGCGTCAGTCCCATCGCCCCGACGCACACAACGCACAACAACCACCGCATTCCGATCCCCTTCGCAAACGACCTTCCTCCCCCGCCATCGTGCCCACTGTATCGCAATGCCCCGCGCCAGGCAAGCCGACGGTTGCGACGACATTGACGGTGATGCGACGACCAATCTCCTTGACGCCCGCCTGTCCTCGACGGACAATATGGGCGGCGACTGAAACAGGTACTCGATTGAGAGGGTCAAAGCATGTGGGCACGAGTGTTCTGCGTGGCGGTCCTGATGTGCGGATGCGCGGTTTGCGGAGGGGCTGAGGACTACCTGAACTCGGTCAAGGGCCAGAGGCTGCAGGGATCGAGCGAACAGGTCGGTTTGTGGTGGGCATCATCAGGCTGGAAGGTCGGCCGGGACATGGCGGTTCCGCGAACGCAAGGCCAGGCCGTCACGATCCGAGCGGCGAGGAACGAAGTCGAAGCGGCGCAACTGGTGATCCGGCCGGGAGCGGCCGTCAGGGGTCTGACGATCACCCCCGGGACCTTGACCGGTCCGTCGGGAGCGACGCTTCCCGCGACGTGCGTCGAAATCCTGGAGGTGCGATACGTCAACGTAACGCGACCGACGGACAAGAGCGCCGTGGCGGGCTCCTGGCCCGATCCCCTGCCGCCCATCGATCGGCCTGTGGACCTCGAAGCGGGCAAGAACCAGCCGTTCTGGGTTCGCGTCCGCGTGCCTCGCGACGCCAAGCCCGGCGTGTATGACGGTGAACTCAGAGTCACTGCTGCGGATCTCAGCGTCACGGCGCCCCTGCGGGTCGAGGTCTATGATTTCGAGTTGCCCCAGCGGATGACGTGCGTTACGGCGTTCGGGTTCAACGACGATCTGGCTTACCGCTACCACGGCGTCACCGATCCCCAACAGAAACGCCAGGTCCTGGAGAAGTACCTGGCCAACTACATCGCCCACCACATCTCCCCTTACGATCTGGCTCCGCTGGACCCGATCCGAGTGACCTGGCCCGACGTCCGGCCGCCCAAGCCCAAATGGCAAGGCGGAAAACCGGTCACGAACGAAAAACACAGCGGCCGACGATCCCTGCTGATCTTCGACGACCGCGCGGACCTGAACGTGGACGCGTCCTACGAGCCGCTCGTGCCGATCCCCGAAGCCGGCCTGCGACTGCGATTCTGGTACCGCACCGCGGTGCCTGAGCAGGTGTTCCTCGTGACGCTGAACCACCACGACAGCGAGGGCAAGTGGATCTCCGGCGGCAACAACGACATGGCCCTCGACGGCAACGGTCACTGGCAGGAGTTCGACCGCGTCATCAAGAGCTTCCCGAACGGCGCCAGGTTCGTGCAGCTTCGTCTGCGGGCCGCCCGCTGGACCGACGAAGGCGAGGGCACCGGACTGGTCTGGTTCGACGACGTCTCGCTGACCGATCCCGCCACCGGCAAAGAACTCATCGAAGACGGCGGGTTCGAGCCGCCGGAGCTGCCGCCGGTCGACCAGGCCAGGCTCCAGGTGAAGTTCGACTTCACCGCCTGGGACAAGGCCATGGAGCGGGCCATCGATCATTACGGCTTCAACTCCTTCCGCCTGGGAATCCCCGGCCTGGGAGGCGGGACCTTCCACTCCCGAAACGAGCCCGATCTGCTCGGCTTCGGCGAGGACACCCCGCACTACAAGGCCATGTTCCACAGCTACTGCTCGCAGATCCAGGAGCACCTGCGGGCCAAGGGCTGGCTCGATGAGGCGTTCGTCTACTGGTTCGACGAACCCGATCCGAAGGACTACGCCTTCGTGAACAACGGCTTCGCCAAGCTCAAGGCCGCGGCCCCGGACATCAACCGCATGCTCACCGAGCAGGTCGAGCCCGCGCTGCTGGGCGGGCCGAACATCTGGTGCCCGATCTCCGACCACTATCGTCACGACCTGGCCGAGCAGCGTCGCGAGCACGGCGAGAAGTTCTGGTGGTACGTCTGTACCGGCCCCAAGGCCCCCTACTGCACGCTCTTCATCGATCACCCAGGCACCGAAATGCGGGTCTGGCTCTGGCAGACCTGGCAGCGGAAGATCGACGGCATCCTCGTCTGGGAGACCAACTACTGGACCAGTTCGGCCGCCTATCCTGACCGGGATCGTCCCCAGAATCCGTACGAGGACCCGATGGGCTGGACGAGCGGCTACAGCACGCCCGCCGGCAAGAAGCTGCCCTGGGGCAACGGCGACGGCCGGTTCGTTTATCCGCCGGTCAAAGCGGCCGACGGTCGGCCTGCGGCGCCGGTGCTCGAAGGCCCGGTCGACAGCATCCGCTGGGAGATGCTCCGCGACGGGATCGAGGACTACGAGTATTTCGTGATCCTGAAGAAGCGGATCGCAGCCAGGGGCGACAAGCTCGACGCAGCGACAAAGGACCGCTACACCGCGTTGCTGGACGTTCCGGCCGATGTGACCACGGACATGACGACCTTCACGAAAGACCCCGGCCCCGTCGAAGAGCATCGGGACCGCGTCGCCCGGGCGATCGCAGAGCTTGGCCGCAAGTAGGCGTGAAAAGCCTGCACGCGGGGCCTGTTTTTTCGTGAATAAAGCGGTTTGGAGGGCGTCTATGACAGGAGATGCGCAGGCGTAGCCGCGTGGCCGCACCGCGTATCCACAGATCAAGGGAGCCAACGTTCAAATGAACGAGCCGCAGGCGGTCAACATCAGCGTGGTCGATCCGATCAGCCCGGCGATCGAGCGGGTGCGAACGATCCTGTTTCGCCCGTTCGACCTGGGCAAATGGTGCATCATCGGCTTCTGCGCCTGGCTGGCGCAGTTGGGCTCCGGGCCAGGCAGCGGCGGAGGCGGAGGCGACGGGACTCGGTACAACGTCAGTCGTGAGAATATCCAGCATCAGTTCGGCCAAGCCAAGGACTATGTGATTCAGAACCTGGGCTGGATCGTCCCGGTGGCGGTCCTGGGCCTTGCGGTCTTTGTCGCCGTGTGGCTGCTCCTGATCTGGCTGAGCAGCCACGGTCGCTTCCTCTTTCTTCACTGCGTCGCCAGGAACAAAGCGGAAGTGAGCCATCCCTGGCTTCAGTTCGACCGCCACGCCAACAGCCTGTTCGCGTTCCGGGCCATCCTCGGATTGATCTCGCTCGCCGCGGTCATCGCGGTCCTGGCGCTGGGCATCGTCGTCGCCTCAGTCTCCACAGCGGCCTTCGGCTTCAATCCCCTGACGGTCATTGGCCTGACCTCGGGCATTCTGTTCTTCGTCGCGATCCTGATCGTCTCGGCGGTCATTGCCAAGTTCACGAAGGACTTCATCGTGCCTATCATGTACCTGCACACCAACAGCGCCATGGCCGCATGGCAGATCCTCCTGCCCCTGCTGTCCGTCAACCGGGCGCGGTTCGTTTTGTACCTCCTGGTCCAGATCGCGATCGGGATCGCGCTGGGCGCGATGATCATGATGGGCGTCTGCTGCACGTGCCTGTGCGCCGCGTGCCTGTTCGCCCTCCCCTATGTCGGGACGGTGATCCTGCTGCCGGTGCACGTCTTCACGCGTTCGTACAGCCTCTATTACCTCGCCCAGTACGGACGCGAACTCGACGTGTTTGAGCCGGCCGACAATGAGCCCCCGGCCGCAACGATCTAGCGACCAGACGTGTTACGGCGTCAACGTCTGCTTGGACGCACCGGGCCAATCCTCGGCTCGCGTGCCCTGATAGGTTGTCAGAGTGTACTGGAACGTCCGTTCCGATCGCGGCTGTAGGAGCAAGGTGAACTCGACCGTGTCGGCGTCCACCTTCTCGAACTCGTCGATCTGGCCGCTGCGCGCGAGCCTCCAATATGTTGTCTCGAAGTTCCGGCGGATCTCGACTTTGACCGGGACGTCTCGCGTGTTCTTGACCTTGACCTCGAACGTCTGGATCTCGTCCCAGCCCGCGACGTCTCTGTTTCGGTCGAAGCGATAGTTTTCGGACCGGTATTCCATAAGCGTGGGCTCGGCCACGACGTTCTCGACCGGTCCGAGATCGAGTTCTACATCCTGATCGACCGGGATGTACAGGAACGAGGACTCGCCTTCATAGGACAGATGCCCCCGGGCGTCGGCCTTGCGAAAGACCCGCATCGTGCCGTCCGGGATGGGCGTGGCGCCGAGCTTGTGTTCCTTGTCGTTCTTGAAGCTCAGATATCGCGTGACCGATGGGCCGTAACGGTCCTCTTCGAACTTGTACAGATTGGTCACCGGCACCTCGGCCACGTCGAAGCTCTTGAGCCGCTTTGACCAGCCGGTAGGGATCGTCTCGGTCCCCTCGATCGTGTACAGGAAGTACTCGCTGAGTCCTTCCTTGACGATCTCTTTCGGTCCCTCGAAACCTGTCGCCATCGGCGCCATGGCGTCGGCCACATCGAACCTCTCCATCTCGGCCTTGAACATCAGGGCGCGCGCCGGGCTTCGGGGCTGGGTTCCCTCCGGCCGGCCATAGGGGTACTCACGTTGAGCCAGTTCCGCGATCTGTTCGAGGATGTGGACCTTGCCGACGATCAGCCGGACCTGGGCGTTTTCGTAGTCCTCGCCGCTGTTGTTGGTGACGCGGACGTAGCCCTCCAGGCGCATGGTCTTTTCGTCGGGAGAGAGCGTGCCCATGTAGAACGCCCGCCAGGACAGGCCGCTGGTCAGATAGCTGATTTCGACAGGGACCTTGCCGCTGATCCGGCTGCGAACGTTCCAGAGGCCGACGTTCCGCACGCGAGCGGGATACGTCAATTGGGCGATCTCGACCTCGCCTGGCCTGGCTCTGGGGAGCATATCGAGACTCGTGGGGTCGATCAGCGTCTCGGCCCAGGAGAATTGCAGGGCGTTCTCGCCCTCTTTGAGCGTCAGCGAGCGTCCATCCCGCACGAGCGTCATATCCGCGGAGTTGTAGATCGTCAGTTGCACCGTGTCCCGCGCCGGCAGCGTCACCAGATCGACCTTGGCCTGGGCTGCAGAGACGAACAACACAATCATAAGCATCTTACAGAGGCGTTTCATTGTAGCTCCGGAAAAAGGACTCGGGTCCCTCTTGTCATGCTGAACGAAGTGAAGCATCCGGCCCATGGACAAGGAAAGTCGGCATGAAGCCGCAACGCACACTGAATTCCCCGGCCAGATCCTTCGCTGCCGCTCAGGATGACAGATTCACTTCTTACCATAAGGCTGCCACAATTCTCATCATCTGGTCCGCCTGCTCCAGTCCTCCGCCCGGGCGCCCTGGTAGGTCGTCAGCGTGTACTCGAACGTCTTCTTCGACTGCGGCGGCATCTCGACCGTGAACTTCACCGTATCGAGATCGACCTTCTCGTAGGCGACCTCGTCGCCGGCCCGCTTGAGGTCCCACGAGGGACTCCGGAAGTTGCGGACGATTTCGATCTTGGCCGGGACGTCGCGCGTGTTGCGGACCTCGACCGAGAACACCTGGACCATGTCGGAACCGCTGATGTTGCCCTTGTTGTCGAAGCGGTAGTTCTCCGTCTTGTAGTCCATGAGCTTGGGCTCGACGACCACGTCCGCGACGGTCCCGAGATTCAGCTCGACGTCGTCGTTGACGGGGATGTACTTGAAGGCGGACTGGCCTTCGTACGACAGATGCTTCTGGTCGTCGACGGATCGATAAACCTTCAGATTGCCGTCGGGAATCGGTGTCTGGCCGAGCTTGTGCTCCTGGTCGTTCTTGAAGCTCAGAAACCGCACGACCTGCGGGCCATAGCGTTCCTCCTCGAACTTGTACAGGTTGACGACGGGGACGCCCTCGACGTCGAAGCTCGCCAGGCGTTTGGACCATCCGGTCGGGATCGTCTCGGTGCCTTCGATCGTATAGAGGAAGTACTCGCTGAGCCCTTCCTTCACGATCTCCTTGGGCTTGGCAACGGACATCGCCATGATTTCACCCCTCGCACGTCCGTCAAGAGCCCTTCCCGCCATCGCCGGCATCGGCATGGACGCCGGTGGAACGACCTGGCCGGGCCGGCCGTAGGGATACTCGCGCCGGGCCAGTTCGGCAATCTGGTCCAGGATGTGGACTTTGCCCACGATCAGGCGGGTCTGGGCGTTCTCGTAGTCCTCGCCGCTGTTGTTCGTGACGCGGACGTAGCCCTGGAGCCGCATGGTCTTTTCGTCCTTGGCCAGCGTGCCCATGTAAAAAGCCCGCCAGGTCAGGCCGCTGGTCAGATACGTGATCTCGACAGGGATTGGACCGCTGATCTCGCTCTGGACGTTCCACAAGCCGAGATTCCTCACTCGCGGCGGGTACACCAGCTCGGCGATGTCGATCTTGTCGGCCTGGGCCTTCGCCAGCATCTCCAGACTCGTCGGGTCGATCAGCGTATTCTCCCAGGAGAACTGCAGGGCGTTCTTGCCCTCTTTGAGGGTCAAGGCCCGGCTCTCGCGAACGAGCGTCATGTCCGCGGAGTTGTAGATCGTCAGTTGCACGGTGTCGCGCGAAGGCAGCGTGGTCAAGTCCACCTTGGCCGTCGCGGTCGCTCCCGCGATTGCGAGTATCGTCAGCAGTACAGCTATGCGTTTCATAGGATTGCTCCTCTCAAGTTCGTGTCTTCGGGATCGTCATCGGCCGGGTTGAACGTTGCGGCGGTGATAACGCATCGTCAGCTCTTTGACGCCGGGGCCCTTCTCGGTCCGCGCCGGAAGCTCGATCTCGAACCTGAGCGTCGAGGCGTCCTTCTTCACGTACTTGAGGTTGCACTCCTCCATGTCCCATTGGCCGGGGATGTGCTGGATCATCGTCAGGACCGCAGGGCTATCCTTGAAGTTCTCGATCTTGGCCTTGATGATCTCATCGGTGTCAAACAGGACGACGACGCCGTCGTTGTTCTTGCGAAGGTTGATCTGGGCGTCCGTCATCTTCCGCTGGGTGACGACGATGTCCCGGCTGTCGCCGATGTAGAGTTCCATCTTCTCCCCGACCGGCACGAGCGAAGCGTTGTCCTCGCCCAGGAAGATCGTCGAGCCGTGGCCGTCCTGCTGGAAGAGGCGCGCCTTGCCGCCCCAGAGGGCGAACTTGCCCAGGCCGCTCTGCTGACTATTCGCGACCTCATAGCTGACCGGGATGCCCACGTTCTGGTTGTTGAGCTGCTCGGGGTCCCAGGGCAGATTCGCTGCGTCGAACGTCCAGATCTTGCGGACCGGGACGTTGGGCTCGCTCAGGAACAGCATCTGCTTGGTCTCCTCGTGGTCGATGCCCTGCTCGAAGGCCTCGCCGTAATCGAGCAGCACGCGGGCCTTGTCGAAGTCCTCGCCGGAAAAGTTGCGGAGGACCAGGTAGCTCTTGAGGTCCACGAATGTCTCGGCTTTGTTGGCGACGGCCTTGTAGGTGATGAGCCGGTCGATGTTGCTCAGCAGGTAGCTGATGCGGACGGTCTCCGCGAAGTCGCCTGCGCTGCTGATCTCCCAGACCAGCGCCGACTCGCCCGGCGGGTAGCTGATGCTCAGAAGGGTCACTTCGCCCGGATGCCCGATGGGTTCCAGTCGGATGGAATCCTCATCGATCTGCACGCCCTTCCACGAGAAATCGACCTTGTTGAGGCCCTTCTGGAGCGTGAGCACGCGTTCCTCTTCGATCAGAGTCGCCTTGGGGTTGTCCAGACGGATCACGGTCGCCGCCCGCTCGGGCAACGCCACCAGCTTGATCCTCGCCTGCGCCCCCGCCGCGATGCACAGCAGAACCAGAACACCAACTACAGCAACACGTTTTGCGTTCATAATCATCTCCTGAAAGAAAGTTGGCCACAGAGGGCACAGAGATCACAGAGAAATGAAAGGAAAAGAGACGAGAATGCAAGAAGGCCGGTCTTCAGCTCTTTCCTTCTCATCTACTTTGATTCCCATCTTCATTTTTCTCTGTGCCCTCTGTGTCCTCTGTGGCAAGACACTCTTATTCTTCAGTTCAATTCCTTATTCACGAACGACTGCTCGCGAACACCATGATATGTCGTCACTTCGTACTCGAAAACTTGCGTCTGTCGCGGCGGCACAGTCAACTCGAAACGAGCGTGCGTCGCGTCGTGTTTGCGGTAGGTAGGACTACCGCCAGTCAGCTTGAACGTCCAGTACGGCGTCTCGAATCCACGGGTCACCTCGACCTGCACCGGCAGCGTGCGGGCATTGACGACCTCGACCTTCCAGGACCGCACTTCCTCCCAGCCGTTGACGTCGCCCTTGGCGTCGAACGAGTGGTTTGCGGTTCGATAGTCCATCAGCGAAGGCTTGACCTCGACCAGTCGGGCCGGGCCCAATTCCAGCTCGACCTCATCGCCCACAGGGATGTACTTCACGTCCATGCCGCCAACGTAGGACAGATGCCCCCGCTCGTCGGCCCGGCCGTAGATGCGGACCATCCCGTCGGGCAGCGGGGTCTCGCCGAGCTTGTGCTCCTTGTCGTTTGCGAAGGTCAGGAAGCGGATCGTGCGATCCCCCCACCGCTGCTCGTCGTACTTGCACAGGCTCGCGATCGGAATGTCGTCGGTCTGGAAGGACATCAGCCGCTTGCCCCACTGGTTGGGGATGGTCTCCGTCCCTTCGATCGTGTAGAGGAAGTACTCGCTGAGGCCCTGCTTCTGGATGTCCTTTCGTTTCAGGGACTCCGCCCATCTCCCTCCGAAACTGTGCCTGGTCTCGACTTGCATTCCTTCGTTCCGGAGAAACCTGTCAACGGTGGCTTCAAAGTCGAGAATCGTTGGCGACAGACCGTCGTAGGGATACTTCCGCCGCGCGAGATCGGCGATTGAATCGAGAAGGTGGATCCGGCCGACAACCAGCCGGGTTTGAGCGTCCTCATAGTCTTCGCCGCTGTCGTTGGTGACGCGGACGTAGCCTTCCAGACGCATCTTCGTCTCATCCTGCGAGAGCGTGCCCATATAGAAGGCTCGCCAGGCCAGGCCGCTGGTGAAGTAGGTCAATTCGAACGGCGTCGGGCCGTCGATCTCGGAACGGATCAGCCACCGGCCGAGCTCCTTGAGTCTCGGCGGGAAGACCAGTTGCTGGACCTGGACCTCGCCCTTGTGCTCCAGGGGTTCCAGACTGAGCGAGGTCGGGTCGATCAGCGTGTTGGCCCACATGAACTGGAGCCAGTTCCAGCCGCGCTTGAGCGTGAGGTTGCGGCGTTCGCGCACGAGCGTCAGGTCCGCGGCGTTGTAGATCGTCAGTTGCACGTCTTCCCGGCGAGGCAGCACGACCAGTTCGATCGCACTGGCCGGGGCGAACGGCGGCTGATCGTCGATTGCCTTGTCCGGCTGCGCCGTTGCTGTCTGGACGGCAGCGTCAAGCGCAGCTTGGCGACGGTCTCCCAGTGGCGAGGACATCCTGCCCTTGTCTTGCATGGCGAGGGCATATCGCCCTGCTTCGTCTTCCGACGGCAGGATGCCGTCGGGACGCAAGGGCGGGACGCCCTCGCCACGAAGGCTCTCAGCCATGGCGCTGCCGGTCGGAGACGGCGCCATCGCCAGCACAGGCACATCTTCCGGCGTGTCCTTCGCCACGCGCATTTCCTGATGGACTTGGGCATTTTTCGAGAGATCCCGCACGCTCTTGCTGCCCCGGTCCGGAATGGCCAGCAATGCGATGCCGATGACAACCGCCGCGGCCACCGCGCCGGCCCAAGGCAGTCTGTGAAGCAGCAACCTCCGCCACCGACCGGCCTTCTGCGCGTTGTGGATCGTCTGGGACAGCAACGTGCGGGAGGCTTTGACGTCGTCGCGAATGAGATCCAAAGCGTTGAGCTTTCGGCTCAGTTCGTGCAGCCGTCGTCGGCAGGCATCACAGCCCTCCAGGTGAATGCGGGCTTCCTTCGCGTCCGCCTCGGAGGCCAGATCGAACTGGTAATCGATAAGCTGCTGATCTGTCAGATGCGTGTTCATTTCGTTGCACCTATCGAATCCGGCAGTCTCTGCGCCAACGTCGCCAGCGCTCTGGACATCTGGGTCTTGACCGCCCCGACGGAACAGTCCAGCACCTCGGCGACCTCGCGATAACTGAGCTGCTGATAATAGGCAAGGACCAGCGTGGCTCTCTGGCCCGGCGGGAGCGACTCGATGGCCTTGCGGACCTGCTCCTTCTGTTCCCGGCGGACCAGTTCCTCCGGCGGGCTCGCCGCGTTCTCATCGGCGAGGCGCGCAAGCTGCGAATTGTCTTCCTCGCCGCAGTCGGTCTGGGGCTCGTTGGCGATCGTCACTTGACGTTTGTTGCGCCGGACGCCGTCGATCGTGACTCGCGTGGCGATGGTGAACAGCCAGCTCTTGAAGCCGCCGCCCCGGAAGGTGTGGGCTTTCTCGTGGACCCGTTTGAAGGTCTCCTGAAAAAGGTCTTCAGCCTGGTCGCGATTGCCCGTCATGTGCACCAAATACCCCAACACGCCGTCGCCATAGCGGCAAACCAGCTCGCGAAACGCCGTCGGATCACCCTTGAGGTGCGCGGCGATCAGATTCTCATCCGAATGTGCCATCAAGGCCACGACTCCAACTACTCCCTTAGACGAGCATCGTAGCGAGACGGTTGACAAGGTCGAAAGAAAAAAGCAGGAATGGGACGAATAGGACTTATGGGACCTATAGGGCACAGACCAATCCCACGGTCGGACTCGCGTCCTATGGGTCCTATTCGTCCTATGAGTCCTATTCGCTCTTGCCCATCGCCCAGAAAACCGCATTGACCAGCAGCTTGCGAAACTGCGAATCTTTGAAATCATCCGGATGACCGAGCGAGGTGTAGAACACCCGCGAGTTCTTGTAGCGATTCGTCCAGGCAGCCGGCTCGGGCGGCTGATCCGGGATCGTGCCGACCAGAAGCAACTGCGTGCCGGCGGCCAGCGGACTGGGCCGATAGAGCGAGCCATTGCTCAGGAGCGGCAACTCGACGCCCTTGAGAATCGGATGATCCGTCGCACCAGCGGCGGCCGTGATCGTCGCCACAGGACCGGCGGCATAGTGACCACGATAATTGCCGCCGAGGACCTCCGCGTCGAATCTGGGCCATTCGTCGCGGCCCTTCGGCGCTGCGCCTCGCGAATCGAAGGCGTGACTGGCTGTGCGAAGCCCGATCAGAGGTCCGCCGCGATCGAGGAACTCCCGCAGGTGCTTCATCTGCTCGGCTGGGAATCCCCTGCGCCTCGCGTAGACCACGACCAGGTCGGCGTCGCTGAGGATCTCCGTTCCGCTGATGGTGTGGATCGCATCGCCCCTTGATTCGGTGCTGGCCTGGAGGATCTCGCAATCCAGGCCGTGCTTGAGTTCGAGTTCACGAGCGAACTGGGGCAACGTCTCAGCGGCCTTGTATTCGTTCTCCGCAGAGAGGAACACCACCAAGGGTCTCTTGTCCTCCTTGAATCGAAACGCCGGCTCGCCTGTGAAGGCGTTCGATGTGGTCGTGGGGCAAACGTACTGCTCGACGTGCTCGACGACCAGGTCCGTGCCGGTGAAATGGCTCACCTGGGGCGACTTTCGGGAATTGTACATGGTGTCCGTCAGATCCCGCATCAGGACCACGTTCTTACCGGCACTCGCCAGATTGCGGAGCCCGAACGGCCTGCCGAGCACGCACATGTTCGTGTGCACTCCCATCAGGATCACGTTCTCGATACCTCTCGCCTCCAGCAGATTCCAGACCTCCACGCCGGAATCGCTGATCGCATCCTGATCCTCGATTTCGATGATGCCGATCTGGCTCGTCCAGGGCGAAGCCACCTGGCAAGCGGGCTGACAATCGCAGCCGCCGTCGGAGTGGTCGATGGGGTAGCCGGCGGACCTCTCTGCGTCGTCCTTCCACTGGCGCCAGGAGCGGATGCCAGGGGGCAGATTCGTGGCGTTGGGGGCCTGCATGGCCCTTCGGCGGGCCGGGTGGTCCTTGTAGTGGTCGATGACGCCGCTGGGGGCGTGGACAATCAGCACGCCCTTGTCCCGTGCGGCGCAGACTACTCGATTCACCATCGGGGCCAGTTCACCTACCCGCTCGGTCGCCCCTTTGCACCAGTGCTGGTCCCACATGTCGCAGATGATGATGGCCGTCTCGCAGGGGTCCCACTGCCGGCTCTCGTAGACGACGCGAAACTGCCCCTGCGCATCGGGGATCGCAACCCGGCTTCGCAGGGGAACCGAGAGAGTCTGTCCCGCCAGAGCCTGCCCGCAAGCAAGAATCAGCAGGGCAATCACGACACAAAGTGCGCGGTCCATCCTGTCTGTACGTCGCCCATCACTCGATCGAGGACGTCGCAGTGGTAGGTGCCGCATACGCATTCTGTTTCCGTTGAGCTTCATCCGAGGTTTTCCGATGGTTGCGTTGTGCATGTGTGTGACTGACTCCAAATGAGACCGGGGTGAACCCCGCGAGATCGGTCGAGCTAAACAGTAGGCTCTTCATGCCGCACAATTCAAGCACAAAAACAGCGGACCGACAAGTCGCAGTTTCGTCTCGAAGACCGCAATCGCATCCGCTGGATTATCGGCCCGACACGCGTTCTCTTTGATCTTGCGTCAGTTTACTCTTGACAAAGGGACACCAAAATGATAGAATTCGCTTTATCATTCATGGAAGAGACTTGAGATCGGGGGCCGTTCGGGTCATCAGTGAACGAAGAAGAGGCCTTTCAAAGAACACCGCTTGGGGCGGGCAAACCCGAAAGATTGTAATGGCCCTGGCATCTCTGTTGCACGTCGCCAGTTGGGCCGGATGAATCGTTCTGTCAAGGTTTTTTTGAGGAGATGATGATGAAGAAGGTAGCGGTTGTTTGTTTGTTCGCGATGATTGCCGGCACGGCCTCGGCGGCACCGGTCCTGGACGCAGGCTGGAGTTATGATCAGGTCAATCTGTCTTTCACCGACTCTATCTATTCGCCGTACGTTTTCAGCCTGACGAGCCCCGCCTGTTTCAGGATTACCGATGCCTTCGTGGTGGGCGACAATTACTCCGTGTACGATTTTGGTTCGCTCATCCTGACCACCAGCGCCCCCTACGCCGGCATGCCGACCGGCTTCGGCGATCCAGGGGAGTCGGAATGGCTGAATCCCAGCTACTCGGGTGGAGAGATCCTATTGGCTATCGGCTCCCATGAGCTGACGATTCAAGGGGACGGTGGAGCAGGTTTCGATGCCGCCGGTTTCTACACCCAACTGACGAGCGCTTCTTGCCCCGCGGTTCCCGCTCCGGGAGCGATTCTGCTCGGCAGCCTCGGCGCCGGCCTGGTGAACTGGCTCCGCAGGAAGAGAGCACTCTGATCTTCCTTCCTATCGAACCAAAGGACGGGGCTCCCCAGGGGACCCCGTCCTTCTTTGTTTACGCACACCTCAGCTCCCCGCCCAGTCCGAGCGCGACCCGCCTTCCGCCATTTCAGCTTCGGACGCCATCACCACACGCCGCGTAATCTCAGTAGGATCAAGCACTTGCGGCGAATCCCGCAGACGCCGCCCACGGACGATCCCACTGCCGGGATGGACTCGTTTTGTTCTTTACAGTACGGAAGCAGACTGTTAGCATATTCATGATGCAGATGGAACGGAGAGGCGCGGCCCGTCACGTTTGGTCGTCCGGGCGAATTTTAGGGTTGGACAAGTGCCAGGGACGTAGGAAATGGCAGGCAAAGTGGTCATCGACGCAGAACGATGCAAGGGCTGCGGTCTTTGCGTGGCGGTCTGCCCGAAACACAGCATCGAAATCTCGACGGAATCGAACAAGAACGGGTATTATCCCGCGATTGCCAGGAACGCCGACTGCACCGGGTGCAGCCGATGCGCGATCATTTGCCCGGAGGGGGTCATCGAGGTCTCCCGCGAAGAAGCCAGCCGCATCCGCGACGTAGCCGCAGCCATCCGGAAGAGCTCCGCACATCCCGTCCAGGAGACCCGATAAACGGATGGATCCGAAGGTCGGACGTCTGGTGGAGCAGTGGACAGACAGAGAGGCAGGAACGTGAACGAACGGATTCTGATGTGCGGGAATGAGGCGATGGCGGAGGCCGCGATCATCGCCGGCTGCGACGCCTATTTCGGCTACCCGATCACGCCGCAGAACGAAATCTCCGCCTATATGGCCAAGCGAATGCCCGAGGAGGGCCGGGTGTTCATTCAGAGCGAAAGCGAACTGGCGGCCATCAACATGGTCTTCGGCGCCTCCGCGACTGGAAAGCGGGCGATGACCAGTTCCTCCAGCCCCGGCGTCAGCCTGATGCAGGAGGGCCTCAGTTACATGGCCGGAGCGGAACTGCCGGCGGTCGTGATCAACGTCATGCGTGGCGGCCCCGGACTCGGAAACATCGCCCCTTCCCAGGCGGACTACTTCCAGGCCACTCGCGGCGGCGGGCATGGAGATTATCGATCCATCGTGCTGGGCCCGGCCAGCGTGCAGGAGATGGCCGACTGCATGCCCCTGGCGTTCGACCTGGCCGACCAGTATTTGATCACGGTGATGATTCTTGCGGACGGCGTGCTCGGACAGATGATGGAGCCGATCTCGCTGGAGCGCAAGCCCCGCCGGGAATTGCCGGCAAAGGAGTGGGCCCTGACTGGCGCCAAAGACAGGCCTCAGAACATCGTCCGCTCGCTGTGGCTGGCCGACGGAGCGCTCGAAGCCCACAACAACAAGCTCCAGGCCCGATACCGACAGATCCAGAAGCAGGAGGTCCTCTGTGAAGAGTACCGCGTGGACGACGCGGAGATCGTGACGATCGCGTACGGAGTCGCGGCCCGGATCGTCAGGTCCGCGGTGGACCGAGCCCGGGACGAGGGCATCCCCGCCGGCCTGATCCGACCGATCACCCTCTGGCCATTCCCTTCGCAACAGATCAGCCGGGCCGCGGAGCGATTTCCGATCTTCCTGACTGTGGAAATGAGCGCGGGCCAGATGGTCGAGGACGTGAAGCTCGCGGTGGCGGGCAAAGCCCCTGTCCTGCTCCACGGCCGACCGGGCGGCGGCATCCCGACCGTCGATGAGATCCTGGACAGGATTCGACAACTCACGGTCAACAGCAAACAAGAACAGACCTGACCGCGGCCAACGCAGAACAGGCATGGAAGTGATGGCACAAGCAACTATGAAGACGGTATTCAAGCGGACCTCCGTCCTGAAGGACTGCCCGACGCACTATTGTCCGGGCTGCGGCCACGGCATCGCCCACCGCCTCGTCGCGGAAGTGATCGACGAGCTCGGCATCCGGGACCGCACGATCGGGATCGCCCCGGTCGGCTGCGCGGTCCTGATGTACAATTACCTCGACGTGGACATGATCGAGGTCGCACACGGTCGGGCCCCCGCCGTCGCGACCGGCATGAAGCGAACGAACCCCGACAAGATCGTCTTCTCGTATCAGGGCGACGGCGATCTGGCGGCCATCGGAACCGCGGAGATCATCCACGCCGCCCACCGGGCCGAACAGCTCACGGTGATCTTCATCAACAACGCGGTCTTCGGCATGACCGGCGGCCAGATGGCCCCCACCACCATGCTGGGACAAGTCACCGCGACGACGCCCCAGGGCCGTCAATCCAACGGCCAGGGCTTCCCCCTGCAGATCTCGGAGATCATGGCTCTGCTTCCGGGGGCGGTCTACGTGGAGCGTTGCGCCCTGAGCAGCGTGCCTCGAATCCAGCAGACCAAGGCCGCGATCAAGCACGCCTTCGAGCTACAGGTCCAGGGGGCTCAAGGACTCTCGCTCGTGGAAGTCCTGTCCCCCTGCCCGACGTACTGGCGGATGGCCCCCGGCGATGCGATGAAATGGATCGAGGACCACATGAGCAAGGTCTTCCCGATCGGACGGATGAAAGGATAATGGCAACGGACTACCTGTATGAAGAAATGGTCCTGGCCGGTTTCGGCGGCCAGGGGATCGTCCTGGCGGGCAAGCTTCTGGCGCAGACGGCCATGCGGGCCGGCCTGGAGGTGACGTACATGCCCTCCTACGGGGCCGAAGTCCGCGGTGGAACAGCCAACTGCATGGTGGTCGTCTCCAACCGGCCGATCGCCTGCCCCATCGTCGGCGCGCCGAACTCCCTGGTAATCTGCAACAAGGCGTCGCTCAGCAAGTTCGCACCGCGCCTCAAACCCGGCGGCCTGCTCATTTTCAACAGCTCGCTGATCCAGAGCCTGCACTCGGTCCCCGACGGCATCGAAATCGTCGGCGTGCCGGCCGAGGAACTCGCCATCGAAGCGGGCTCTCCCAAGAGCGCCAACATGGTCATGCTCGGCGCGTACCTGGGCAAGCGGGGTCATCTCAGCCCCCAGCAGGCGGCCGAGGCTCTGCCCGACGTCCTGGCCGAGCGTCACCGCAAGACAATCCCCATGAATGCAGAGGCCCTTCGCCGAGGAGCCCAGTACGCTCTTCAGCGGACATAGCCGCATCATCGACGTGTCCATAGAGGATGCCGGCAGCCAAGCTCTTGCAGGTTTGGCTGCCGGCATCATTTCGTATTCAACACAGGCAACTTCGCTTCGACGAGAAGAAGCGACTACGGCAGGAGCCGGATGTCGTCGAAGTACAGGATTCCCTTGGCTCCCGAGCCCTCGACGCCGATCGTCAACGTGCGGACCTGCTTGACGCCGCTGACTTTGGACAGATCGATGCTCCATGCGCGCCACTCGGCACTGGCCAGGTTTGCCGAGGCGCCGTCGTAGGCGACCTTCACCCCGTTGATCTTCGCGTACAATTGCCCGCCGTTGTCCGCGGCGCCGGCGAACCAGATCGCCAGGGTCTTGACGCCGTGAGCGGTCCAGTCCTGGACCGAGTCGAAGGTCCGCGTGGCTTCCGAGAACGCGAAGGACGTGTTGGCGTACTGCAAAGGCATCGACTGCCTGCCGCCGTGGACGATCGTCTTCTCGGCGAACGGGGCGTCAGTGTACCCGACCTGGGAACCGCTCTTGCCGTCGGTGACGCCGTCCATCCAGGCGTGCCAGATCGTCGCTTCGGCGTCGATGTTGTCGGTGTAGCCTTCGAAGTCGTCAACCACGGCGAACGCCTCGGTCGTGAAGCTCCAGACGTCGCCGGCCGTGGTTCCTGCGGGACCGACTTCATCGACCTTCCAGAAGTACTTCGTCCCGAGGATCAAGCCTGCGGGACTGTAACTGCGATCACTGACGCTCTGGCCCGAGACGGCGCCGCCGGCGACCGCGGCGCTGTCGGCGCCGATGTACACCACATGGGAGGTCGCGTCCCGGCCGGGCCGCCAGCTCAGATCGCCATCGACGCTGACGTCCGCAGCTCCATCCGCCGGCTCAGGGCTGTAGGCCTGCAACGGCACATGGAAGAACCGCACCTCGCTGAGACCCGCCTGAGCGACCATGCCGCCCCAGTTGCTGTCGATCGAGAGCTTGACGAACTTCGCCATGGCTCCGCCGAAATCAACCGTCGTGTTGGCGGTATAGGTCGGCGTGCCGTCTGCCCTGCCGAACTCCGGCACACCGTCCAGCGGCGTCCATGTCTGTCCATCGACGGAGTACTCGATTCGGACGCTCCTGGCTCCCATGCCGATCATGCTCTCGACCAACTGGTTGGAGTTCCAGACCCACATCTCATGCAGTTTGTAGGTCTTTGCGAATTCGAACTGGACCCAATGCGGCTTGGCGTTGGTGCTCGTCCACATCTGAGTCGCTTCGGTCGAATGCTGGTCCAGGTCGTTGAGTCCCGCACCGTTGACGATGTTCTGCACGTTCAGGCCCGGCTGCGTGCTGGAGGCCTTGGCCGTCACGCTCTTGATCGGGTAGGCATAGGGCTCGACCGTGAAGCTCCAGGTCAGGCCTTTGAAGATCGTGCTGTCGGGGGCTGCGTTGACTTCGTCCACCCGCCAGTAGTAAGTCTTGCCATATTCGAGGGCGTCTGCCGGCTGGTACAGGGCGTCCGCCTGATCCTGGCTGACGAGAACGCCTTTCGAGTCGGACCGGCTGGCTTCATTGACGTCGTCAAAGACCGCGCCGAAGTAGACATCGTGCGTCGCGGCGAACTGGCCGGCCGTCCAGCTCAAGGCGGTGCTGCGGAGCACATCCGTCTCTCTGTCCTCAGGACTGGGTTCCTTGGCCAACTCCACGCCGGCGCCGGCAAGGATCCCCTTGAGCTCCTCTGCGGTCAGACAATGGTTGTAGATCCTGACATCGTCGATCCCGCCGATCCAGTCGCATCCCCAACCATCCGAGCCGATCAGGACCGGGCACGTGCTGCCCGTGATTTGACCCATGGCGGTCTCGCCGGCCAGTTCGCCGTCGAGGTAGGCTCTCAAGGTCGCTCCATCGTGGGCGCAGGCGATGTGGCACCATTCATCCCGGTTGAGCTTGCGGCCGACGTAGGCCCAGGCCCTGGGCGAAGTGTTGAACGTGAATGCCATGTAGGGTTGGGGGCTGCCCCATCCGTACCGCACCTGCCAGCTCCAGCTCGGACTGGCCGTGCTCAGCGCCTTGGCCATCGGCGCGGTTTCCGTGCCCTTTCCCTCCGGGTCGTCGGCGCCGGGCTTGATCCACAGCGCGATAGAGATCTGGCTCAGAATGTTCAGACTGGCGTCGCCGCCGCAGTTGATGTAGTCCCCGCCTCCGCCGGCGGCGCCCAGACCGTGAAACTCCATGGCTTTCCCGAAGACGCCGGGAATCCAGGTCGGCTTGTTCACGATCGTGCCGTGGTTTCCCTTTCCCGAGGAATCGGCCACCACCGTCCCGCCTCCCTCATCTAAAGTCCAGTGACCGACCAGTTCCGCCAGGCTTGCACGAGCCATTCCCAGCGACAAGAGACACGCCAGACAACAGAGATACCTCTTACCCATGGTTTTCCTCCTTCTCTTGCGGACCTCAAACCGATCCCCTCGACATGCGGGACACACCCCATGCGGAGAGATCGCGCGAAATCGGATTCACCTGCCTGCTACCTGAGGGTGAAATGTCTGTAGACTGTGCCGCCCCCCTTTCCGTATCGACGCAACAACACGCCCAGCGTCCTCATTTCCCGCTCCATTCCACGGTACGACCTTCCCCCACGTCCGTACTCGGTGGCGTCCGCAGACCTCGCTCCAAAGCCTGCGGAAACAATCCTGCAACCACTGCCTTTCTTCTACCCGATTTCCCCTCTGCATTCCAGCAAATTCTGCTTGCGGCCGCACCGAAGACTTCAAGATTCACAGGAGACGGCGGCCCTGAGAGTCCCGAAAACCCTTGCCTCCCAGGATCGCGTGGGCTACAATCAGGCAAAATCGTGTAACAAATAGCGTTCAGAACGAGAGAACAGGATGACCAAACAATCAGGCACGAGGAAATCGAAGGCCATCTGCAGCTTCTGCGGCCGCTCGGGCAATCAGGCCGATACGCTGATCGAAGGGCCGGATGACGTGTTCATTTGCCCGGAATGCGTGGAACTGTGCCATAACATCATCAAACAGAACCGCCGCCAGGTGGATGGGCAGCGGTCGAGTTCCAGGGCCACGCCCAAACCGCGAGAGATCAAGGAATACCTGGATCAGTACGTGATCGGCCAGGAGAAGGCCAAGAAGTACCTGTCGGTGGCGGTGCACAACCACTACAAACGGCTCCTTCACGGCGATATCGGCGACAGCGATATCGATCTGGACAAATCCAACGTCCTGCTCATCGGGCCCACCGGCAGCGGCAAGACCCTCCTGGCCAAGACCCTGGCCCACAAGCTCGACGTGCCCTTCGCCATCTGCGATGCTACGACTGTGACCGAAGCGGGTTACGTCGGCGAGGACGTGGAGAACTTCCTCCTGCGACTGCTGCAGAACGCCGATTTTGACCTCGAATCCGCACAGAGAGGCATCGTCTATATCGACGAAATCGACAAGATCGGCAAGACGAATCAGAACGTGTCGATCACGCGGGACGTGTCGGGCGAAGGCGTACAGCAGGCCCTGCTCAAAATGCTCGAAGGGACGATCTCGAACATCCCGCCCCAGGGCGGCCGCAAGCACCCCGAGCAGTCGTACATCCAGATGGACACGAGCAACATCCTGTTCATCTGCGGCGGGACCTTCGTCGGCCTGGACAACATCGTCCGCAAGCGTCTGGGCCGCAAAATGATCGGTTTCGACTCGGAAATCTCCGGGCAGGTGGACGATAAGGCCGATCTGACCGATGTGCTCAGCCAGGTCATCCCGGAGGACATCATCGAGTTTGGAATGATCCCCGAGATGGTCGGCCGACTGCCGGTGATCGCACCCCTGGGCGCCCTCGACGTGGACGCCCTGGTGGACATCCTGACCAAACCTCGAAACGCCCTGTGCAAGCAATACCAGCGGTTCTTCGAGATGGACGATGCGGACCTGGAGTTCACGGACGACGCCCTGCGAGCGCTGGCTCGCAAGGCCCTTACGCGGGACACCGGAGCCCGGGCCCTGCGTGCGATCGCCGAGGAGCTCATGATCGACCTGATGTACCAGTTGCCCGAGGAGCCCAAACCGGCCAGCTACGTCATCACGAGGGACATCGTCGAAGGCAAGGCCCCCCTCACAGCCGCCCGGCAGAACATCCGCAAGGAATCCGCGTAACGCGGATGAAGGATAACGGATGATTGACGATGGGCGGGAGGTTGGACATCCTCGTCCAATCATCGATCATCCGTTATCCACGGTCAATCAGTCGAAGACCTCGACTTGCGAGTAGACCGGGACCAGCAGGTTGTACATCAGCACCACTTCCCCGTTGAACATCCGGATGCAGCCCCGTGAGCCGGCGGTGCCGATCTGCTCGGGTTCCTTGGTGCCGTGGATGGCGAAGCCCGTCCTGCCCACCGCAGCCCCTTCCATGCCATCCAGCGCGATCCAGCGGGTACCCAGAGGATAATCCGGATCGTCCGCTTTGTAGACGCGTCCGCTGTCGGGATCGGTCCATGTCGGTTTGATCAGCTTGCCGCCGTCCTGGACCCGCCACAAGCCCGTCGGCGTCTCGTAGCCGGGTCGGCCCAGGCCCACTTTGAAGCTGCGGACATACGTGTCCTGCAAGTACAGATCCAGCGTGAAGGTGGAGCGGCAGACTTTCGCGTGAAACGGCCCTTTGACGACCTTCAACGCCTTGCCCGCCTGCAACGCCTGCGGACGCGGGATGTTGTTGATCTGCATCAGGATCTCATGGGGCACCTTGAGCCGTCGGCCGATGACTTCGAGCACTTCGCCGGAGCGGACCGTGTAGGTGTCGCAGAGTCTGTCGCTCGGGAAGGCCGCCGGACCGAAGAGCCACTTGTCGGCCAGCTTGGTCATCTCGGTCTTGACTGTCTCGCGTTGCTGTGGGCTCAACTGCATCTGCAAGACCGCGTTGAGCTTGTTGCGGACCTCGATCACCGCGCCCGGCTGGCTCTGGATCTGCGACAAGGCTTCCGTGATCGCCGCTTCCGCCTGAGGATTGGCCGGCGCCGCCGGAACGACCGCAGGCTGTGCGACCGTGGACGAAGCAGCGACCGCAGATTCCGGGCGCGTCTGCACCGGCGCGACAAGCTGCGAAGGCAGAACCGTCGCGGCGGGCGTCGGCTCGGGAGTCGTGATGGTTCCAGCGGCCGGACTCGGTGCGACGGACGCGGGATTGGGCGCCGCGACCATCAGGGATTCCGGCGCCGGGTTGCCGGCGGTCGCTTCCTGCGGACCGCCGGATTGACCGCGGAACAACAGGAACACCACCGCGGCAAAGAGAATCACCGCCGTAACCAGATATATGCCGCCGCTCTTCCAGCCATGCCGGACCGCGGCCAGATTCGAGAACAACCGAGCCATCCTATACTCCTTTCTGCCCGTCGCAATGAACCACTTCCTCATCCGTGACCAGCCATTCTACGGGCTCGTCGCTCTCGGTCGTGGGAATCAACTCCATCACCTGTTCAGCAAACGCCAATCCGCACCGGGTCGCGGTCAGATCCTTGTTGGCGAAGAAACGGTCGTAATATGACCCGCCGCGGCCCAGGCGATTGCCCTTGCGGTCGTAGCCCAGTCCCGGCGTCACAACCATGTCGATCTGGCCGAACGGAATGGGCACGCCCGTCGTCGGGTTGCGAAGCCCCCAGGCGCCCGTCGAGAAGCCGGTATCGAGCGACTGGATCCGCACCGGGATCATGTGCCGCTGCTGCCAGGAGATCTTCGGAACCGCGACCGTCTTGCCGAGCTGCCAAGCCTGCAGGATCGCGTCGGAGGTGTCCACCTCGTGCGGGAGCGACAGGAACATCATAATGATGGACGCATTCTGAAAGAGCTCCGTGGCGACCAGATTGCGGCAGGCCTGGCGGCTCTTTTCCTTACGCTGCTCCGCCGACATGGCGATCAGACAGGCGCGCAACCGGCTGCGCAGCTCAACCTTCTCCATGGACGGGTCCCTGGTTATCGTTGTCGTTGGCGTTTTGACACACTCGGCCATTATCTATCAAGGATCGAAGTCTTTGTAAATGCAGCAGGACATTTTTCTCCCGTCCTGCGTCTTTCGGAACATAGTACGTTTTGGCCGGTCCCGGCAGATACTCCTGCGGCACGAAGCCATCCGGATAGTCGTGCGGATACCTGTAACCGACTCCAAACCCGGCCTCCTTGGCCGCTGGATAGTGCGCATCCTTCAAATGCGGGGGCACCGCCTTCACCGGTTCATTCTTCACGTCCGTCGCAGCGCTCCAGATGGCCGCTGCACAGGCGTTGGATTTCGGGGCGCAGGCGACGTAAATCGCCGCCTGAGCCAAGGCCAACTGCGCCTCCGGCAACCCCACGAATTCCGAGATCTGCACCGCCGCAGCAGCCAGCACCGTCGCGACCGGATCGGCGTTGCCCACATCCTCGGCGGCACAAACCGCGATCCGTCGGGCGATGAAACGGGTGTCTTCGCCCCCGGCCAGCATTCGAGCCAGCCAGTAGACGGTCGCATCGGGGTCCGAACCCCTCATGCTCTTCTGGAGGGCGCTGGCCAAATCGTAGTGCGAGTCCCCCGTTCCGTCGTACAGGACGGCTTTTTGTTGTATCGACTCTTTGGCGGCTTCCAGATGAAAGATTATCCGGCCGCCTCCCGCCTGGCGGACCTGGCTGAGCACCCCCACCTCCAGAGCGGTCAGAGCCTTGCGGACGTCGCCCTCGGACATCCTCGCCAGAAAGACCAGCGCGTCATCCTGGGCCTGAACGTCGAGCTTGCCGAGCCCCCGCTCGGGGTCGCTGACCGCCCGCCGGAGCAGATGCAGGATGTCATCGGCCCCCACCGGCTCGAACCGAAAGACCGTGCTGCGCGATATCAGAGGACCGTTGATGGAAAAGTAGGGATTCTCGGTGGTTGCGCCGATGAGCGTGACGATCCCGGACTCGACGTCGTTGAGCAGCACGTCCTGTTGGGCGCGATTGAAACGGTGGATCTCGTCGATGAACAGGATGGTCCGCCCCCCGCGGGTGGCCAGTCGATCCTTCGCCTCCGCGATCACGTCGCGAATATCCTTCACCGTGGCGGCCGGAGCGCTGAGATAGTGGAACCTGGCCTTGGTCTGGCGGGCAATCACCATGGCCAGGGAGGTCTTTCCCACCCCCGGCGGACCGCAAAACAGGACGCTGCTGAGCCGGTCGGCCTGGAGCATCCGCGTCAGCAGCTTCCCCGGCCCGAGGAAATGCTGCTGGCCCACGAACTCATCGAGGGTCCGCGGCCTCATCCGGGAAGCCAGGGGCGCCGCCGCATCGAGGTTGGCCTTCTCCTGGGCTTCGAACAACATCCTGTCGGTTCGACCGTCCTGCATGGCCTCCATTATAGCGCCGCCGGAGCCCTCTGTCGAAGGGAATCGACCCGACGTCGCGAAGCCCCGGACAGTTCAAGACCTTCTGCCCCCTCATAGTCCTGTTTGTGCCGGCCCAACCACGACCGCGAAGACTCGCCGGAACGAAGACCGCCCCCAACGATGACGCCGCGTGCGGTGCGACGAATCGACGGGTCGGCCCGCTGTGACATCAGACGTCCAACACGTGTCGCGAGCATCCGGACGGGATCGCGTGACCTTCACATAAACCATGTCCCGACAACCAATTACGAGACGCCTTCCGAAACGGTAAAACTAGGCAATCCACACGGCGACACACCAGATTCTCCGCCTTACGCACAGAGACGCTTTCGCGCCAAAAAAATCGGAAAAACCGTTTTTTTTGTTTGATTTCCCGCCCCCACTTCTCTACACTGCTGCGAATGCTGACCGACAGAGTGCAGGCCCTATCCTTATGCCTCGGAGGCAGCAGAGCAGGTTAGACTGAAGATCAACTGGCGTGGTAGGCAGACTTCGGTTCTTTGGTGTGAATAGTATAGGTGTGGTTGGCAACCCGTAAGCCAGTGTGAGTGACACATTTGAAAGGGGAGTATCATGAAACGTGGTTTGGTTGTACTGTCAGTGGTAGGGTTGGTGTTTGCCAGTGTGGCGAGTGCTTCTGTACAACAGGGTGACACCGAGTTGGATTTCCTCGGTGGGTTCCTGACCCAGAACGGCAAGAGCGGCGGCGAGGACATCGACGCGCTGTTCCTCTCGGCCGCGCTCGGGTATTTCTTCACCGACAACATCCAGGGTCAGGTTGTCGCCATGGGCGCCTGGACGGAAGCGGGCGGCGTCGACAATGACGTCTACGGCTTCGGCGTTCGCGGCAAATACCACTTCATGCCCACGAACCAGTGGGTGCCCTACATCGGCGCGCAGCTCCTGTGGGTTGAGGTTGACAGCGACGGCGGCGCCGATGGCGACGGCATGCTGTGGGGCCCGGTTCTCGGTCTGCGGTATGAGCTCAACGCCAACAACGATTTCTTCGTCGAGTATCAGTACCACATGTGGGAAGGCGATGCCGGCGATGCGATCGATGATGGCCATGGCCTTTTCGTCGGTCTGATTCATCAGTTCAAATAAGATGTGAGCATGCCTCCATCAATGCCATTGAACCGCACGTAGCTCCTGCGGAGCAGTAAAGCAAAAGGCGTTGCGAATTCGAAAGGGTTCGCAACGCTTTCTTTTTTTGTGCAACTCCGATGTCCATCCCTTCATGCCTGGGAATCGCATCGGTCCGCCACCCATCACAGCGAATTATCGGCCCTTCCATTTCCTGCCTGGAACGATGGATTTCCTGTTGAAGGGCCCCTGCCGTGTGGCCGATAAGAGAACCGCAGGGGCTCGGACGCGCCCGGATTCCAGGATCGGCGCGCGATCCCAATCAGAAGGGAGCCCCCTCAAAGTGTCTTGAAAGGGAATTGCGATGCGACAGAATCTGGTGATGCTGCTTTCGTCGATCTGCCTGCTCCTGGGGAGCGTGGCGAACGGTTCGGTCAAGAAAGGCGACGTGGAGATCGACTTCTCCGGCGGCTGGCTGATGGCGAAAACCGAATCCGGGGACCTTGCGGGAACCGCCCCCGCGATCAACTTCGACGATGTGCTTTCGGGCGCGACCGGAGCGGATCTCGATGGCTGGATGGCGATGATCGGCCTGTCCCGCTTCGCGACCAACAATCTGCAACTCGGCATCGCCGGCTTCTATACCCAGATGCAGGGCGATACCGAGACCTTCCCCCTGCCGGGCTTTCCGGAGGTGACGGCCGAGTTCGATCTCGATGTGACCGCCTATGGAGTCGGAGGCCGGGCGAAATGGCACTTCAATCCGACCGCTCAGTGGGTCTGGTACGCTGGAGCCCAGGCGTTCTGGATCAGCGCGGACGTCGATGTGGACGGCGCAATTCCCGGGTTCGAGGAAATCGCCCCGCCGGGAAGCAACAGCGACAGCCTCAGCGGCATCCTCTGGGGACCCGTCGCGGGCGTACGCGTCGAAATCGGCCCAAAGGACGAACTCTTTCTGGAGTATCAGTACCACCTCTTCTCCGGCGACATCAGCGACGTGATCGAGAACGGACACGGCTTCTTCGCCGGGCTCATCCACCGCATGAAATAGTTTCCGGTTGGACCGACCCCACAGTTGCTTGACGGCCCGCGGGATCCGCGGTACAGTGGAAGCAGTGGAAGACCACAGGATCGAGTGCCGGGGGGCAAGAATCCGATCCTGTGCATCAAGGTTCAACCGCACATGGTTGCATGAGAAAGGAGTGGGACAATGCAGAGGACGAAATCAACGCGGATCGCGGCGTTTCTGGCGCTGGGCGTCTGTGTCTCGGTAGCCGCCGGCGGCGCCCCGATGGGTCCTCCGATCGCAGTCCTGGGCGAGGGACAGTGGTCCGTGGGCGGCGAGTTCGCGCGTGAACAGATGGACTTGGAGGCCTTCGGGATCTCCGTGGAGACCATCGACGGGGACTTCAGCACGTCTTACGCGCAGCCGTTCACGCTCAAGGACCTCGCGGTGAACATGGGCTTCGTGACTCTCGGCTACGGCATCTGCGACAACTGGGACCTCTTCCTTCGGGCCGGCGCCGCCGATGCGCAGGACGACTTGATCCTCCACCCCGCCACGGCGGAGAACGCCGAGGACCGGTTCAGCTTCGACGGCGATTTCGGTTTCGCCTGGGGCGCCGGCACGCGGGCGACTTTTTGTCGGACCGGCCCCTGGAGTTTCGGAGGCCTCGTCCAGGTCACCTGGTTCGATCCCGGTTCCAGCAGTTTCCGACTGGGCGAGATCGCCGACCCCCTGGGTTATGTGACCGGCGACGCGGACATCAAGTACTGGCAAACTCAGGTCGCCCTGACGGTCGCCTATGAAACCGACATGTGGAGAGTCTGGGGCGGGCCCTTCCTGCAGTTCATCGAAGGCGATCTGGAACTCGATGGACAGTACATCGTCGAAGGCGACGTCGTCGGCACCGTCGCCAATTGCGCGGACATCGAGGAATCGTCTCAGTTCGGCGCTCACGTCGGCATCAGCGCGCAGTTGACCGACCAGTGGAACCTGTGGGTCGAGGGCCAGATCACCGGCGACTCCTGGCTCATCGGCATCGGCACCGCGTTCACGCCGGAGAGCCTCGGACTGTAAGCGGCCGGAATCGTCGGGTATTCGAAACATTGGGGAGGCAAGTGCAATACCTTGCCTCCTTTTTCTATTGGATCGGATCGGGGAAACCGCGGACAAGACGGGCCGGGTCCGTCACAGCGTCCGATCGGCCATGAATCGGGCCGTCTGGGCCAGTGCATCGCGAGCCCCGCCGGCCGGCAGTTCGGCCAAGGCATCGATCGCCTGGAGCACGTACTGTCCGGCCCGCTCGTGAGCGTATTGCAGGCTGCCCCTGCGGCGAAGCATCTGGGCCAGTTCCCGCCGCGACTCGCCTCCGGAATCCATCATGTCCCGCACGCGAGAGCGTTCCGTCTCCTCCAGAGTGTCGAGCAGGTGAATCACCGCCAGCGTGAGCTTGTCCTTGGCGGCGTCTCTGCGTCCGGTCTTGCCCGTGTGGGCTTCGTCGCCGGTGATGTCGAGAAGGTCGTCGGCGATCTGGAACGCGATGCCGGCGTACAGGCCGAAGCGAGCCACCGCCTCGACGTGGCGCTCCTGGGCGTGCGAGAGCATCGCTCCCAGACGACAACAACCGCTGAAGAACGACGCGCTCTTCTCGGTGATGATCTCGATGTATTGGGCTTCGCCCAGCCGCCAGTTGCGCCGCTGGACGACTTGCCGCAATTCCCCTTCACAGACTCGGACCGCAGTCTGCGCGACGACTTTCGCAACCGACCCGTCGAGATCGGCCGCCATGCCAAAGACGCGACTGAGCACGAAATCGCCCAGCAGCACCGCGGATTCATTGCCCCAGAGACGGTTGACCGTGGGAGATCCCCGCCGCAGATGGCCGTCGTCGATCACGTCGTCGTGCAGGAGCGTGGCGTGATGGATCATCTCGACCATGGCCGCGACGCGGAGGTGATCCGCGGTCAACGGGCCGAAGCACTCCCCGGCGAGCAGAACCAGCCCTGGGCGGAGCAGCTTGCCCGTGCAGGCGTTGACGTGGTCGAAAAGAGGCGAGATATCCCCCGCCACGTCGCGGGCCGCCAGCGTCTGGCGGATCAGATCGCTCACCTGCTCAAGCTGCGAATCGATCCTCGCGAAGGAAGGGATCTCCCGCCACGGGGCCTTATCCGAATTGCTCATGATGATCGGTGATTCCATAGATCGCGACGGGCGGACGCAGGGTGCGGCCGAGCGCCATTCGCTACTGCCCCTTCCCATGGGCGTACGCGTAGAACTTTTCGCGCAGCGTGCGTGTGACGGGTCCGGGCTTGCCGTCGCCGATGGGTCGTCCATCGATTTCCACGACGCCGATGACCTCCGCGGCGGTTCCCGTCAGGAACATCTCGTCGCAGACGTACAGATCGAACCGCGTCAGGTTCTTCTCGACGACTTCCAGCCCCTCCCGGCGGGCCAGCCGCATGACCACGGCGCGCGTGATGCCTTCGAGGCTTCCGGCCTGGACCGGAGGCGAACAGACAACACGGTTCCGCACGACGAAGACGTTGTCCCCGGTCGCCTCGGCGACATACCCCTCATGATTGTACATGATCGCCTCGGGCACGTTGGAGTCCAGGGCCTCGATCTTCGCCAGAATATTGTTCAGATAGTTGAGGCTTTTCACCTGCGGCGGAATGGCCAGCGGGTGGTTGCGAATCGTCGTAGCGCTGATCACCTTCATGCCGTTCTCGTACAACTCTTCCGGATAGAGCTGGATGGTGCTGGCGATGATGACCAGGCCGCTGCGCTGGCACGCGAAGGGGTTCAGGCCCAGGCACCCTATGCCGCGGGTGACCAGGAGCCGGATGTAGCCGTCGATGATCCCGTTGGCTTTGACGGTCGCCTCGGTGGCCTCGATCAATTCCTTCGGATTCACGGGCATCGTCAGCCGGATGGCCCGAGCGGATTCGTAGAGCCGTTTGATGTGCGCGTCGAGCTCGAACACTTTGCCGCTGTAGACGCGAATGCCCTCGAAGACGCCGTCCCCGTAGAGCAGACCGTGATCGAAGACCGAGATTCTCGCGTCGGCCTCATCCACCAGACCCGTGTTGAGCCAAATCTTCAAACCCATCGTCGCACCTCATGCCTCCAACTACCTGGCCCGACCGTCCACCAGCGTCACGATCCGCTGGGCCTTGCGGGCGATCCGCTCGTCGTGGGTGACCATGACGATCGTCTGCCCTGCCTTGTTCAGCGTGTCGAGAACATTCAGAATACCATTTCCTGTCGCAGAGTCAAGGTTTCCGGTCGGCTCGTCCGCCAACAGAAGCTTGGGCTCGTTCATCAGGGCCCTGCCGATGGCGACCCGCTGCCGCTCGCCGCCGGACAACTGAAAAGGCTTGTGCTTCATCCGTTCTTTCAGCCCCATCTGCTCCATCAGGCCCTCGGCCCGTTGGCGAACCGTGCGGCGGCCCGCCAGCCAGCCTGCGACGCTGCGGGAGATCATCGCCGGCAGCATGACGTTCTCCAACACCGTTAACTCGTCCAGCAGATGGTAGAACTGAAACACAAAGCCCACCTTCTCGTTGCGGAACCGGTTCAACTCCCGAGCGCCGACGCGGTTCAGGTCGCGTCCGTTGAACTGGATCACGCCCTTATCGGGCCTGTCCAGACCGCCCAGGACGTGGAGGAACGTGCTCTTGCCGCTGCCGGAGGCGCCGACGATGGCGATAAACTCGCCCTCCTGCACCGCCAGTTCCGCGCCCTTGAGGACGTTGACCCGGGTCGCCCCCATGCGATACGACTTGTGGACGTTTTCGGCTTTCAGGATGACTGGCAACTGACTCATGGATCCTCGGACGGCACGCGGCCGTCATCAGGTCGAACAACTCGTTTCGAAAGTCCCGTTCTTATCTCACTCCCCGGTCCGCGTCAAGCTTACGTCCGCATGGCGTGCAGCGTCTCGACCGGCTGCAACCGGGCCGCCTGGTAACTCGGCACCAGGGCACCGAGCAGACAGGCCAGGATCGCGCTGGCGATGATGACCGCCATGACCTCGGGCTCCACCCGGTTGGGGATGTCCTCGATCGCGTAGATCGTGCGGTCCCACAACTGCCAGCCGAATCGGAAGAACAACCATTCCTCGATCCGATTGATCCGGGCCAGAAACAGCCAACCCGCGAACGTCCCCACGCACGAGCCGATGAGCCCCACCCCGAACGCGAAGCCGGAGAACAGCGTCAGCACCCCGACGTTCGACGCCCCCACGCTCTTGAGGATGCCGATGTCCTTCCTCTTGTTCGTGATGATCATGTGGAACACGACGAAGACGATGAATACGGTGGTGATCCCGACCAGGCCGAACATCAGGCTCAGCAAGACCTGCTCCTTCTCCATCGGCGCGATCACCGCTCTGCGGTACCGCATCCAGTCCTGGACGGACACGCCTTCGAGCAAACCGCTGTTGGGGGATTCGGCCATCTCCTGCTTGAACCGGCTCCACAGTTCCGCGACCCGGCGGGTCCCCTCCTCGACGCTCACGTCGGACGCGAAGCGTAGGTGGATGGCGCTGACCCGCTTCTCCTGGCCGCTCATGCACAGTTCCTGCGCCTTCTCCAGCGGGATGTACACGAGGGAACCGTCGACCCGTGCGATCCCCGTGTGGGAGTAATCGCTGTACTGAAAGCTCTCCGTTCTGGCGGGATTGCTGCCGACCCCGGCCAGCGCCCCTCGGGCGGTGAGCGGGAAACCTGTCAGCGTCAGCGACAATCTCGGAGGCCGGGCGCCGTAGCTGTACTGGCCCTGGGCGTTCCGCAACAGGATCACGTCGACGCCCCAAACGCAGCCGGTGGCGTTGGGGTCGTTGATCGGCACGAAGGCCTTCTCCGGCTGCGCTGCGCGGAAGTGCAGGGTCTGCGCGAAATTCGTGGTCTGGCTGTGCAGGACGGGATCGAGTCCCAGGATCTCGACGCCTTTCTTGATGTCGTAGTTCGTCAGGTTCAACAACGCGAAGTTCTTGACCACCGGCGAAACGCCCACAACGAATCCGCTGTCATTGAGCCGAGCCATGAACTGCTCGTAGTACGGGAACCCCACGAGCGAATCGGTCCCGACGACGCAGTCGCCGACGAATTCATGGTTCTTCTGCTTGAACTGGCCGACCAAACCCGACATCACGGTCATCACCACCACGACGATGAAGACGCACAACGCGACCGCCAGGGTCGCGAAATACGTGATGCGCCGCTTGAGCAGATACCGGATGATCAGGGTCAGCTTGTACACGACCATTCCTTCCGCGGAGGACTCATCCTCCGTTTACCGGACCTTCGGTCACTCATACCGCAGCACCTCGACCGGACGGGTCCGCGCGGCCACGAACGCCGGGATCAGGGCCCCCAGGGCCGCCGCCAAGATAGCCATCCCCACGATCGGCAGGGACGACGGCCAGTCCACCTCGTTGGGGATTCTGCTGAACATGTAGATGCTGCTCTTCCAGAGCTTCAGACCAAAGACGACGCGAATCCAATTCTCCAGCTCGTTGATATTCCGCGTGATGACGTATCCGAGGATCGTGCCGATGCCGGAGCCCGCGAGGCCCACCGAAACGCCGAAGCCCAGGAATAGCGAGACGACGGAGGAACTGGCCGCTCCGCAGCTCTTGATGACCGCGACGTCCCGCTGCTTGAGCTTGACCATCATGTAGAAGATGCAGAAGACCAGAACGACCACGCTGAAACTGACGACGCCAAAGATCACCAGAAGCACGCCCATCTGCTTCTTGATCTCGGCGACGTAGGGCCCCTGCAACTGCATCGCGGTGTAGATGTCGGTATCGACGATGTTGAAGACGCTCCAGCCCAGTTCACGCTCCGCGAAATCGCCCCAGATCTCGCGGACGTCGTTCACCGCCTTGTACGGATCGACGCCGGGCTTGAGACGGACGCTGATCCGCGTCGCCAGATCGCCAGGCTGGCCTGGATACAATTCCTTCTGGAGCGACTCGATCGGGAGATAGATGAAGCCGCTGTCCAGTTCGTGCACGCCCGCGAAAACCAGGTCCACGACGCGGAACGGAATGACCCTTCTCCTGGGGACCTGGGCCTGATTGGGGTCTCCGCCGGCGTCTGCGCTTCCGGTCGTCACGGTGATCCGCCGGCCGACGAACTCCTTGAGGATCGCTTCCTTGTCGTATTCGTCCGTCTCTTCGTCCGGCTGGGCCACCACGCCGATCCCGACGAATCCGCCGATCTCTGCCGGCGCGTCGGGCGCCGCAAAGGAAGGCTCTCCCTCGGTCCGACCCTGAAGGAGCAAGGCGCTCTTGAGCCCGGTCACCCGTGCCCTGCTTTGGGGCTGGATACCCCAGACGCTGACCGGACGCACGTTGCCCTGGCCCAGGTGCAGAAGTCCCTCGGAAGACAGACTCGGCGAAGCGGCTTCAATGATGTCCATCCGCTCCAGCCGATCGATGAACGCGGGGTATTTCGCAATCACGAGGCCCTGCGGCGCCGCGAGGGTCACGTCGCCGATCATCTCGACCGCGCTGCGCTCGAACATGGCGATGAAGCCGGAGAACAGACTGGCCACGACGATCAGCAGAGAGACCGACATCGCCACGGCCGCGATGCTCAGAAGAATGATCCGCCGACTACGAAGATACTTGAGCCAAAGGAATAGCTTCAACATCCGCTTTCACAATCGCCTCGGGAACCGCCAGGCACAGGCGACAATCGGCCTTACGGGTTCTCCGCCGTCAAGGGCTTCAGGAGCGGGAACAAAATGACGTCGCGGATCGTCGTGGCGCCGGTCAGCAGCATTACGAGCCGGTCGATCCCGATGCCCAGGCCGCCGGCCGGAGGCATGCCGTACTTGAGGGCGTCCACGTAATCCGTGTCCATCTTCGTGATCGATTCCTCCTGGCCCCGCAATTGCCGGCGGAAATTCTCGAACTGGATGGCCGGGTCGTTCAGTTCCGTGTAGGCGTTGGCCAGTTCCATGCCCGAGACGAACAGTTCGAACCGTTCCGCGTACCGCGGGTCGGCCTTGCTGGGCCGGGCCAGCGGGCACAGGATCGCCGGGTAGTCGATGACGAAGGTCGGATCGATCAGGTTGTGCTCGACGGTCGTCTCAAAGACCTCGTTGGTCACGACCGCGTCGTCCATCCCGGCGTCCTCGATCTTCAACTCGCGAGCCTTGATGCGGATCGCCTTGATATCGTCGACGTCGCAGCCGCTGAATTCTTTCAGCAATTCCGCGTATTTCGCCCGCCGCCAGGGCCGTTTGAACTCGATCTCCCGTTCGCCGAACCGGAGCTTCGTGCCCGAACCGATGGCCTCGATGCAGGCACAGACCAGCTCCTCGGTCAGGTCCATCATCACATGGTAGTTCCCGTAGGCCTGGTAGACCTCGACCATCGTGAACTCGGGATTGTGCTGGCGATCGAGGCCTTCGTTGCGGAAGTTGCGGTTGATCTCGAAGACCCGCTCCATGCCGCCGACCAGGAGCCGCTTGAGGAACAGCTCCGGCGCGATCCGCAGGTACAGATCGATGTCCAGCGCGTTGTGGTGCGTGATGAAGGGCCGGGCCGCCGCGCCGCCGGCGATGGTCTGCATCATGGGCGTTTCGACTTCGAGGAAGCCCCGGGCGGTGAGAAACCGCCGGACCGTGGCGACGATCTCGCTGCGGGCCTTGAACCGCTCCAGGACCTCGGGGTTGGCCCAGAGGTCCACGTAGCGCTGGCGATACCGCTGGTCGATGTCCGCCAGGCCGTGCCATTTCTCTGGAGGCTGATACAGGCACTTGCTCAGGAAGGTCAGGCCGCCCTCTTCGACCCAGATGGTCAATTCGCCGGTTTTGGTCCGGCCGAGCTGACCGTCGGCTCCGATCAGATCGCCCAGGTCCAGCAGCTTGGCCAGAGGCCACTGATTCGGGCTCAGACTCTTGCTCAAGCCCACCTGGATCGTCCCGCTTCGGTCGCGCAGCGTGATGAAGATCAGCTTGCCGATGTCCCGCAGCAGCACAATCCGCCCGGCGCAGCGGGCCCTCTGGCCTTCGACATTCTCCTGATAGCGGTCCCGAACCGATGACGATGCCTCGACGTTCTCATAGCGAGAGCCGTAGGGATCGATCCCCAGGGCCGCGATCTGCGCCAGTTTTTCCTGTCTTTGTTGTTCGAATCTGCTCGTATCGGCTTGGGTGGTCAACTGCATTTCTCCCGGGGAGCGAATCCTCGTCCTACTTTGCCGCCAACGCGACGGTCTCGATCAGCTTGGTCCTGGCGACCAACACGCCGACGGCCAGTTGAGGATCCGCCTTGAGCGTCTCTTCCACGCTTCGTTTCCTGACCGGCGTCTGGTCCTTCCCGTCCTGGCGCGCCTGAAGAAGGACATCGTTGTCCCGCTGCACGTCCAGCATCTCGCGAAGCTCCTTGCTGGTCAGATTGACTTCCACGTCGGCCCCGACGCCCCAGTCCTTGCTTCCTTCCTTCTCGACCTCTTCGCGGCTCTTGACCCGCTGGCCCGACGGGAGGTGGTAATACGCCATCGTGTACTTCAGTTGGGCCCCGTTCCCTGGGTAGTGCGTGATGCCCTGGACGCTGCCCTTGCCGTGCGTGCGGGTGCCCACGAGCACCGCCCGCTCATGCTTCTCATCGGCCAGGGCCCCGGCAACAATCTCCGACGCGCTGGCCGAGCCGGAGTTGATCAGAATCACGATCGGGTAGCTCGGGTGCGTGCCCCGACGATGCGCGTATTCGTACGAGGGGACCATATTCGTCTTGGGCTGCGTGCGGACGATGAGCCCCTCCTCGATGAACTTGTCGCAGATGTCCACGGCGCTGTCCAGCAGACCGCCGGTGTTGAACCGAAGGTCCAGGATCAGGGCCTTGAGACCGTCGCCCTCGAGCGTGTCCAGCGTTTCCTCGAGATCGCGGGCCGTCTCGCCGGAGAAGCTGGTGACCCGCACGTAGCCGATCCCGGCGGCCTCGTCGATCATGTACCGCCACTTCCCGTCGGCCGAACGCTGCCAGCCGCGGATCGTCGGAACGATGATCCGGTCCCGGGTCAGGGTGATCTGCTCGGCGCTTTCAGCCCCGCGGTGACGCACCGACAGGGTGACCTTGGAGCCCTTGGGCCCGGTGATCTTCTTGACCGCGCACATCAGGCTCATGTCCTTGGTGGGAATGCCGTCAACCGATTCGATCACGTCGCCGGCATCCAGGCCGGAACGATAGGCCGGCGTGTCCGGAAGCAGGCTGGCCACGGTCAGAAGACCCTTGGGCTTGGAGATCTCGATGCCGATGCCGGTGAACTCGTTGGTCATCAGCTTCTCGAAATCCTGCACCTGGCGAGGCCACACCATCACGGTATACGGATCGAGCACTCCCAGGGCCGCCTCCGAGAAATGCGCCACCAGAGGCTGCTGGGGCAGTTTGACGGTGGCGTCGTTGAGAACCAACACCTTGTCCAGGACCGCCAGGAAATTGTCCTTGCCGAAACTCTTGGCCGCCTTCTCGACGTCGGCCCGCAGATCGGCCAGGGCCTTCGACCAGGCGGCCACCTTCTCCGGCTGCGGCGGCGTCAGCGAGTGTCCATGATTGGGATCGCCCCCGTTGGCGAACACCACCGCGAGCACCTCGGCCAGATGGTCGCACCGTCGGATGGCCTTCAAAGCCATCTTGGAGTAGTCGATGCTGTTCACGTAATGCAGGTCGAGGGCTTCGATGGCCCTGCTGAGCATCCGCTTCTCGACGCCTTCGTACCGTTCCTTGCGGGATTCGCAGGGGCTGTCCTGGAACGATGCCGCGATGCTGGCGCGTTCCAAGAGTTCCTCGGCGTGTTCGATGTACCCTTTGTTGTTGGGATCGATCGCCTGGAGCCAGTAGAAATAGTTCGTGTACGCGTCCAGCCACTTGCCGCGGGACTCCAGGGCGACGCTGCGGTCGATGGCCGCCTGGAGGGCTTTCTCGACGAACGGATCGGCAAGCAGCTCTTTCTTCTGTTGGCTGTTGGCGAACTCCTCGGCCCGCGCGATAACCGCCAGGACGTCCGGGAGATCGTTCGGTTCGTTGGAGTCGCGGGCGCCTGCGTCCTCGACGATTCCCTCGTCCCAGTCGGACGCAGCGATTTTGTCGGGTCGGTCCAGAACGCCTGCGGACTTGAGCCGAGTCAGTTGCTCGAATTCCTTTCGAAACGCCTCTTCTCGAGACGTTTTTCGTCGGGCGTCGATCTCTTCATACTGACCGACGATCCCTGCAAGCTGTCGGACCTCGGGCCTCTCGGAGAGCCCGGTCTGCTGCGTGAGCTTGCGGGCCTCCGCGAACTGACCCTGGTAGATCATGCGAAACGCGGCTGCGACGGACTCCTGCGACGGCGACCCCTGGGATGCCGAAGGGAGCGCGACGCTGCCGGTCGAGGCGACTCTGACAACGTCGATCCCCTCGTGCCGGGCCGAGCAGCTATAGCTGCCGAACCAACACGCCAGCACCAGCGCGGCAGCACAAGAGAACAGCACAACGAACGTCACACGGGCGCTTCGACTGCCCGTGACCAGCCCCTTGTCGACCGAATCAGGCTTACTTGACTTGTGCGACTCCAACGAACCGCTCCTTTCAACTGTTGATTAAGGATGATTGATGCCGGATGACGCCAATCATCCTCAATCAATCATCGATGCTACAGGCACTCCTGGGCCTTTCCGGCACAACCGAGGACATGGAGCTTGTGGCGAACCATCTCGCGGATGGCGTCACGGCCCGGTCCCAGGTACTTGCGAGGATCGAACTCGGCGGGTTTTTCCGCGAAGACCTGACGGATCTTGGCGGTCAGGGCCATGCGGAGGTCCGTGTCGATGTTCACCTTGCACATGGCCATCTTCGAGGCCTTCGTGACCATGGCTTCGGGAACCCCCATGGAGCCGGGCATCTTGCCGCCGTACTTGTTGATCAGGTCGCGGAACTCCGGCAACACGCTGCTGGATCCGTGCATGACCAGTGGATATCCCGGCAACAACTTTCCTATCTTCTCTATAACGTCGAACGCCAGCTTTGGTTCGGTCTTGAATTTGTAGGCGCCGTGGCTGGTGCCGCAGGCGATGGCCAGGGAATCGCAGCCGCTTCTCTTGACGAACTCGACCGCCTGGTCGGGGTCGGCGATGTGCTTGCTGACGTCATCGACGCCGACCACGTCCTCTTCGATCCCGCCCAACTGGCCCAGCTCAGCCTCGACGACCACGCCGCGAGGATGGGCATATTCCACCACCTGCTTGGTGATCGCGATGTTTTCGTCAAAAGGCAGGTGGGAGCCATCGTACATCACGGAGGTGAACCCGTCGTCGATGAACTGCTTGCAGGTCTCGAACGTGTCGCCGTGGTCGAGGTGGATGGCGATCGGGATGTCGGGATTCTCGGCGACCGCCACGTTGATGATGGCCTTGAGGTAGCTGTTCTTGGCATACTCCCGGGCGCCGCGGGAGATTTGCAGGATCAAGGGGGCCTTCTCCTGGGCGATGGCCTCGACGATCCCCTGCGTGATCTCCATGTTGTTGACGTTGAACGCCCCGATGGCATAGCCATTCTTGTACGCCATCTCGAACATCTTCTTTGTGCTGACTAACGGCATCTTCTGCTCCTTATAAAACCATCCAACCTTCCGCCACTCCAGCGAATCCGGCCTCCACGTCAGAACGCCGGCAGATTCATCTTATACTCCCAATCCCGCGCCAAATCCAGCCCCATTCCGGTTTTCCCGGCTTGCCCATCCCGACTAGTAGTACACGTCCGACGCCCCAAGATCCATATATCTTCGCAGCCCGATCGAAAGCTCGGGCACGCCCTCGGGCCACAGGCTCAGAACGATCCGCCGTTCGTCCAGCGAGTCGTCCGCGCTGAAGGTCAGGGCCAGGTTCGTCCGGTGATACTTGCGAATCAGGGTCACGTCCGTCCGGATGTTCGCTCCATAATCGAAATCGAACTGCTCGGCCAACACCACCGTGTACCGAGGGTCCAGCGTGTACGTCGCAGCGAACGTCAGGGCATTCGAGCCCCTCTGCCCGAGCGTATTGTCCACCTCCCGCAGATACCGGCTGCCCACATAATACGTCAGGTTCGGCCACAGCACTCGGGAGATGCCCACGTCAAGCTGTTCCATGACCCCGCTCTGCATGTCGAAATACGCGTCGCCCAGGATCGAAGTCGTGTCGGTCAGCCGCCAAATCACCTCGGTGCTGACGTAATTCTGCCGGGGGCCGAAGCTCCCGGTCGTCCTCCTGTCCAGCGGCGGGATCACCCGCCCGTCCCGGTTGACCAGGGGGATGAAGGGCTCATTCCAGAGAAACCGGTCGGGTCCGGCGATCTCGTCGCTCGAATCGGCCACCCAGACGAAATCCACGTCCCAGCGGAGCCAATCGACCGTTCGGCGATTCCCCATGGGCCCTCTCTTGGTCTGCCACCGCTGCGAAAGCCCCAGATCCAACGTGTCCCGCTGCTGGGCCGCATCGTCGCTGGCGACATAGCCGACCGCGGTCAGGCTCGGACGAATCGTGTGCCGGAGTTGGTGAAGATCCCACAGACGGGACTCGACGTCCGGATATACACACCAGAAGGGCTGCATGGAGATCCGCACGCCGCCCTCGCCGATCGCGATGGCCTCTTCTCTCTCGATCCCCCCGTCGTCGAGTTCGGCCATGAACCCCGCGCCGTCCTCGTATCCGAACGTGCCTGCGACGAACGGCACGATCTTGAACGCCCCCGCGGTCAGCGGCATGTCGAGCTCGTTGCGGGTCCCTGTGAAGGTGAAGAAGTCGTCCGGCTGGCTTATCGGGTTGTCGGGATCGTACCGATACCGATACCGGCTGATCTGGCTGTCGCTGTAAAACGTCAGACGATCGTTGAACAAGGATTGGCCCATCAGGTGGTACTCGGCGCTCGGCAGCTCCTCCACCTGGTCGACGAAGTCGTTGATCCGCGTCTTGCCGAGGAACGACAGCCCCCAGTTGTCCTGGATCCGCTTGAGATAGAGCAGCGTCTCCTGCTCCTTGCCGACGTTGAACTCCGACCGGTAGAACTGTTCGAGGAAGTTCTCATCCGAGAGGTAGCTGGCCTCCGCGGTCACCTGCCAGTTGTACGGCAGGTAATGGCGGTGCTGAAACCGAAAGCGTCCTCGCGTCTCCTCGGGGACCTCGATGTCCTTGCGGGTGCGGCTGAGGCGGTCTTCGCCGTTGTCCTCGATGATGTAGCCCAGGAGGGAGCCAAAGTAGTTCTCCCTCTCGTAACGGAGATCGACGCCGCCTCCGATGCCTCGCTGGCCGTAGTAATCCACGGACACGGAGCCGTCGGTGCCTTCCGGCTGCCGAAGGCCCAGGAGCCGACTGAGCCACCAGCGGGTCTCGACGGACGTCCCATAGGTGCTGTCGTGACCCACGCGAACGCTTCGAATCGGCAGTTCCGGCCTCTCGCGGTCGCTGCGTACCTTGGGCAGGTCCAGCACCCGCGTGTTCCCGACCTTGAACTCGACATCCCGCAACGCCACCTCAAAACCGCTGCCGGGCAAGCCTCCCCCCGATTCTTTGTCCTGCCGCTTGTCGACGACGCGGATCTTCGCTGCTTCCAACGAAAACTGCGGCGTCCAGAACTCGCTCGACGTCAGGACCACGTCCTCGGCTTCGAACGTGTCTTCGCCCACCTGGCGGAACTCTCTGGCGCGGACGTAGATGGGGATGTTGCGGACGGTGTCGTAGCTCCGAAGCACCACGTTGCGGGCCTGAGCCCGTCGGTTGCGAAGGTCGTAATACAACTCGTCGGCTCGGATCGTCCGGTCGCCCTGGGTCAGGAGCGCGTCGCCCGAGACGTAGACCGCGCTGACGCCGGTCGCCCGGTCGCTCGCGACGCCGGCGCCCTGGGCGTTCGGATCGGCCGGGGTGCGCCACACGACCAGGCAGTCCGCCTCCAGCTCGATCACGTTCACCCGGTTGCTCCTGTCGTTGGGCTCCTGCCAGGTGAGGTGCGAGCGGCCCATATACGTAATGATCTGCTCCCCCTCTCGGGAGTCGCTCTGTTCAATCCTGGGCACGACGCTCGACACCGGGCTGATGGTGATCGTATGGCCGACGGTCAGACGCACATCCCCGCTCTGCCGGTCGGGGCGCGCGGAGACCACGCTCCCCGAGGCACCCTGGGGCGGCCGATCCGTCGAGCCGTCGCCGCCGGCGCCGGCAACTCCCGACGCCAGCAGCAGCACACCCATCAAAACCGTTCTATATTGCATACCGGCGAGTTTCGTATCCTCAGCAGGCCGGGCCTCCAGCCCGGTCCATGTTCGCGAAGATTATAGCCGTCCCGTCCGGGAAGACCAGCAAAAACCCCCTCGCAACTTCGGCCCTCTTGATTTCCACGTCGGTTTGGGATAATAACGCTCCATCGGGATTCGAACATCTGCAAGAACAAGGCAAGGAAATATGGCCAAGCAAGAATACTCGGCGTACCAACAGGGGATCATCTCCAACTACTACAATCAGTTGGACACCATCATGCTGACCAAGCTCCAGGAGCTTGTCAGCGAACTCTACATGGCCGACACCGAGACCAAGAAGAAGCGGCTCTGGGACCGGGCCCACAAGGCGATGACCCAACTCAAGATCCCCGCCACGATCGTCGAGCACGTCATGGCCAAGCGGGACGTACAGATCCTGGCGAAAAACGTCCAGGAATGGTACATCCAGAGCACCAGGAAGAAGTAGCAGGGACCGGAGGGCCGGAAATTCGAAGCACGAAATTCGAAATCCGAAACAAATCCAAATGACCGAAACGCTGTCGCACGTCCAGGGACAGCCGTCTTGGTCATTTGGGTTTTGAGTTCTGAGATTGTTTCGGATTTCGTATTTCGGATTTCGAATTTGCCTCTTGCTTTCTATCGGACCTTTGCACCCGCCGGGGGACAGGGTATAATGGAACTGCCCTGCTGGAGTGTGCGTCGGCACGGCGTCTGGATCTGGTTGCAGCGGAGATCGATATGACTGAGGAATACTCCCCGACGGCGAAGGTGTACCCGACCGAAAACCTGGGCAAATACAGCATCATGGACATGCTCAAGTACTTCGAGGAGCATGGGGCCATGCGGGTCTCGGACCTGCACCTCAAGGTGGGCGCCCCGCCGGCCTACCGCATCGACGGCGACCTGGTGAAGCTCAAGGGCCCCGCTGTCACGCCGGAGATCGCCCGCCAGCTCATCTTTCCGCTGCTCAAGGACCACAGCATCAAGAAGCTCCAGACCGACCACTGCGTCGACGGCTCCTATCGCATGGGGTCCCTGCAGTTTCGAATCAACATCTTCCGCGAGAACGACGGCCTGGCCGCCGCGATTCGAGCCCTGTCCCTCGACGTCCCGCCCATCGAGAAGATCGGCTTCGCCAACAACGTCTGGGAGGACATCCTGAACCTCAAGGCGGGACTGGTCCTGCTGACCGGCATCACCGGCGCCGGCAAGTCCACCACGATCGCTTCGCTGATCGGGCGGATCACCGAGAAGACCGCCTGCCGGATCATCACGGTCGAGGACCCCATCGAATACATCCTGCCGCAGAAGTACTCGATCATCTCCCAGCGGGAGGTCGGCCGGGACGTCAAGAGCTTCCACGATGGACTCAAGGAGATGATGCGGGAGGACCCCGACGTGATCTTCGTCGGCGAGATGCGCGACGCCGAGACGATCGCGATGACGCTGATGGCCGCCGAGACCGGGCACCTGGTGTTCTCGACCCTGCACACCCGCGACGTGACGGGTTCGATCACGCGCATCCTGGACTATTTCCCCGAAGGCCGGCAGTCCGAGGTGCGCAACCAGCTCTCTCTGGGTTTGGCCTACGTGGTCAGCCAGAAGCTGATCCCCCGCAAGAACGGGCAAGGCCGGGTCATCGCGATGGAGATCCTCAACAACACCTACGCGGTGGCCAACCTGATCCGTACCGGCAAGATCGAGCAGATCTATTCCCAGCTCCAGACCAAAACTCGAAACAAGCCCGACGAGAAGATGATCACGCTGGAGAAGCACCTGGCGACGCTGGTCAAACAGGGAGAGATCGACCTGCTCGAAGCCCAGAAATGGGCCAATGACGTGAAGGCCTTCGTGGATTGCATGCAGAGAGACTGAAACGGGAAGAGGAAAGCACGAAGTTCGAAATCCGAAACAAATCCAAATGACCCAAACTCGAAATTCAGAACGACTGGAGCCGGAAGTGCGGCAGCGTTTCGGTCATTTGAGCTTCGTGCTTTGAATTTGTTTCGGATTTCGAGTTTCGGATTTCGAATTTGCAGTTCGTGACTGCACCGGGTCGGCGACCTATGACCATAGAGTTCAACTGTCCCAAGTGCGGCGCGTTGATTGCCTTCGACAGCAAGCACGCGGGCAAACGGGCCAAATGCCTCAGTTGCGGGCAGAAGTTCTTCATCCCCGCCGAGAGCTTCCAGAAAGCCAAGAAGGCCGAGCCGGAGCCCAAGCCGAAAGAAGACCCGATCCCTGGATACTATCGCGCGGTCTTTGTCGACAGTTGGAAAGTGTTCTTCCATCCTCAGAGCGTCACGCCCCTGGCGTTCGTGACGGCGGTCGTCTGCTTTCGTTTCTTCCTGGCCGGCGCCTGCTGCCTCAACTACGTCGCGAGCTTCATCATCTGGGGCTGGCTGTTCGGCTTCTATCTGAACGTCATCTCCCAAACCGCGATCGACGACGATCAGCTCCCGGAAATCGAGATCGGCACCTCGATCACGTGGATCTTGTACGTCGTGGGCCCGATGTTCACTTTCCTCTACACGCTGTTCCTGGTCGAGTTGCCGTTCATCATCACCCTGTCGCTGACGCAGGACAGCGGCGTCGCCTTCAGCACGCTCTGGTCGGGCTCCACCCTCCTGCACCGACTCCTGCAGACGCTTCTGGTCGGAGGCCTGTTCCTCTTTCCCGCCGCGATCCTGACCACCGCGGTCGGAGGCACGTTCTCGCTGCTCCGCCCGGACTACCTGCTGGCCCCCCTGCCGCGGGCTTTCTTCCCCTACCTGACCGCGGTCGCTCTGCTGACCGCCGCCTGCATCCTGGAGATGCACACCACCCAGTACGACCCTGGGGCGACCGCCAGAGCGACCGTCGCACACCTGGGCATGAACCTTCTCGTGCAGGTCGTCGCCATCGTCGCAATGCGGACCATCGGGCTCTTCTATCGCCACTACGGCTGCTACTTCAAATGGTGACGCCTTCCCGATTCTCAGGCAGCATGCGGCGTTGACACAGACGATCAGAACGTATAGGCGATCCCGACCGTGAAGCCCAACGCGCGCTCGTGGATGTTGTTGTCGAGCCTGGCGCCCTTGACATGATTGAACGTGTTCCAGCGGTGTATGAGCCCGCCGGTGACCGCCCACTGGGGATGGAAATAATAGGCCGCACCGAGGCCGGCGTTCAGGCAGTATCCGCTGTACTCCGCTTCCTTGTTCCAAGGCTGATCAGGCCCCTCCGTCCTGCTGTCGTCTATGTCGAGCGTGGCGAGACCGCCTCCAAGGAGCACATAGGGCCGAAGTCGGTCCCGCGAGAAGACGTCGATCTTCACGTTCAACTCGAAGACCTGATACGTGGCTTCGCTGTCGCCGATCAGCAGGACAACGTCTTCGCCGTCAAGTGCCGAGAGCGACGAGGACGTATCCTGCACGGTCCGCTGATAACCGAACTCCAGAGAGATCCAGTCGAACCTGCGGCCGATAACCAGGCCAAAGCCCGCTCCCTCGTCCACATCGGGGACATCGAACTCGTCGGTTCGGTCGCTATCCCTGTAGGTGATGGTGTGGCTGTCGTCAAAATCCCCGTCCATGCTGTTGTGGGCGAATAGCGCGCCCAGATAGAAGCCGTCCTTCACATATTCGGACCCTTCGGTCCGGGTGGGATACGCCGCGAAGAGACACCAAGCCAAACAAACAACAACCGCTGTCTTCCCGCTTCTTCTCAAGTTCATTGTCAGTACTCCCGCTTTTTGCCGATTTCCGAACCTTCTCGAACTGCCTTGCAGGGATGTCAAACGCACAGATCGGCTGCTTCACGCGCAGTCGCCCTGCAGAGAGAACCTTCGAGATCGTAGAAAGCCTTCCAATCCACCTATCGGAATTATGCCGGCGGCTCATGAGTGCGATGCCGGCGTTGGCGTGCATTTTCCCGTTTCTTCGGGGGATCGTAGTGTCCCTGCTGGTTTCCGCAGAGGGGATCATCGGGCGCGTCGCAAGACCCTATGCCCGATAGAGTTCGGACAGCAACTGCTGGAAAAGCTCCATGGGCATGCCCATGACGTTGGTGAAGCTGCCTTCGATCCGCTCGACGAAGGCGTCGCCCACTTCCTGGATGGCGTAGGCGCCGGCCTTGCCCTCCCAGCCGCCGCCGGCGACGTGTTCGGCGATCTGGGCTTCGGTCAGCTTGCGCGGATAGACCGTCGTGACGTCGGATTGCACGATTTCGATGTTGTCGCACAGGCGAATCAGGGCCAGGCCTGTGATGACCAGGTGCGGCTTGCTAAACAACCTGCGGGTGATCTGCTCGGCCTCGCGGGCGCCGGCGGCCTTGCCGATCACCTCGCCATCCAGATCGCAGATCGTGTCGGCGCCGACGACCAGGGCATCGGGAAAATCGGGCGCCACGCTTCGAGCCTTGGCCAGCGCCAGTTCCTCGGCGTATCCCCTCGTAGTGGGCGCGGTCCGACGGAACGCGGACTCATCGAGTTTCGGCGCAATCGCGTGAAACGCATAGCCGGCTTCCGTCAGAAGCTGTCTGCGGCGCGGGGAAGTCGAAGCGAGGATGATCTGCATAGCGTCAAATCCAAAACGAAGCCAACTGTTCCTTCAGAGACCTGAGACGCCGCCGGAAGTCAAGCGTTGCGGCGTGTTTCATTTGGCAGCGAATCGATCGCCTGGATCTTCGACGACCGCCAGCCCGCTGACGATCCTGCGACAGAAGGCCTGGTATTCCGCGTCGAGCTGCTCGATGTCGCTGCCGACATATCGCTCGAACAACAGGCGTCCGACCGTGCGATTCCAGGGGATCGTCCTGGGCAAATTGCGGTTCTCCGCGACCGACCCGGTCGAAGCGTCGAGCGGCCAGCGTCCCAGGAGTCCGTCCTGCATCAATTGATGGTAGGCGTTCAGACGCATCCCATGGCGGGATTCGCGGAGAAACCGGACCAGCGCGTACGACTGACTGTAGAAGGCCATGACCGCTTCGGTCTGGTCGGAGGCGAGCACTTCGCCCGGACTGGTGACGATCAATTCGCGAAGAGGAATCGGCCCGCTTCCGGCGAGAGTCTTCTTAAGCCCGCCCAGCCGCTGGATGTTCATCGAGGGTTCGAAGCGAAACAGGCCCTGCTCGTAGACGCCGGTCTCGAAGAGCATGGCCACGCCTTCATCGAGCCAGCTCGGCAGGCGATACCGGAAAAGCCGGCTGTTGAACTGGTGCCAGCCCTCGTGCCCGACGGCCGCCAGCGTCCGGACGGCGCCGATGTCGTAGACGACGCAGGCGCCGTTCAGGTAGTAGGCCCCCGTCTGAATCTTGCAGAACAGCGACGCTTGCTCCCCCGCGAAATCGTGCGTAAAGTCCTCCCACTGCTGCCGATCCGCAAACAGATAGACAGTGAATTTGTGGGAGGTCTCGATAGGTTGCGCCAGTTGGTCGTTGTACCCCCGGTAGGCGGACTCGACGAACCCGGGAATCCTTCGCAGCAGCAGCGGCTGCTCGACGGTAGTGAAGATCTCGTAATGATCGGTCGTGAGCTTCAGGCCGGGACCGAACCCGCTCGACCAGGGTTCGACCGATCTCAGGGCCGGCAGACGCTCGCTCTGCAGGCGTTCCTGGAGCGAGGGTTCTGCAGCCCCCGCGTTCGTCTCGCCGAAGGACGCCGGGCGCAGACCCTCCGAGTGGGAACAGCCGGCCAGCGTCAACACACCGACGATGGCGACGGACAGAAGACTCCGAGCCATGGTTCTCCTTCCTGCCGCAACTACTTCTCAATCACCCTTGGGTCCGGTAATCCGCGAGAGGCGCTCCGCCCAAGCGGCAGCCTGTCCGACGAGCGCACAGAACCTCTCTGCACAGTGGACCCCAACCCATGGAAAGTATAACAAATCAGTGTCGGAACAGAGATGAACATTCCCAAGGGAGCGTCAGCGACTTCGAGCCGGCGCCTCGAACACCTCCGCTGTGAACAAATACACCTCGGTCCGAGGGTCTTTCCAGGCGTCCGACGCCAAACCGGCCTTGTGAACGCAGCAGTAGGACAAGAACTGCTCTGCGTCCCAGCCGGTCTCCGTGGCGACCTGGGGAAGGAAACAGCCGGAGGCATGTCCCCGCTTGATGTAGATCCCGTCCACACCCAGACGCAGGCTCAGCGGGTCTTCGGCCTTCTTCAGAGGCGAAAGGACGGAAACCTCAATGTCGAGATCATCCAGTTCAGCGGCAGTGATCGGATCATCCACGAAACGGGGGTCGCTGCGTGCGGCAGCCTGGGCCATCTCGACGACCACCTCGATCAACGGTCGATCCGAGGTGAACCGGCCGATGCACCCGCGCAGCCGCTCGCGATTCCTGAGCGTGACGAAACAGCCGCACGGCACTGTCAGTTCCGGGTCATCGGTCGGTGGCGCCGGGCAGGACTTGCCCTGGACCGTCGCACGAACCGCATCGCGAGCGATCGACAAGATCTGCTTCTGTCGTTCTCTATCCATGTTCAGCCTCTGTGCCCTGGTTCCTTGGTCGGTCCAGTGTAATACAGGATCGCATTCGGCTCCAAGCGTGTTCTTGTCACAATCCCACGCGGGAAGAGATTGACTTCTGTCGGCGGCCAACCTATCCTAGAACGCCATTCTGACGCTTTCGCCCGGTCTCGAACGCAGACCAGGGCTTCCAATATTATACGAAGGATTACAGCCGTGAAAGAGCATCTCGTCAACATCTTAAAGGGCATCGGCATCGGCACCGCCAATGTCATCCCCGGAGTCTCCGGGGGCACCATCGCCGTCATTACGGGGGTCTTTGAACCACTGGTCAACGCGATCAAGTCCTTTGACCTGACCGCGCTGCGTCTGCTGGGCGCGGGTCGGTTCAAGGCCCTTTCCCAGCACGTGAATCTGCCCCTGCTGCTGCCTCTGGCCCTCGGGCTGTTGGCAGCCATCATCCTCTTCGCCCGGCTGCTCGAGTACCTGTTCGGTCATCACCCCGTCTACGTCTGGGCCTATTTCTTCGGTTTGATCCTGGCCTCCGTGTACTTCGTCGGCAAGACCGTGCGTCCCTGGACCTGGGTTCGTGCGGCCCTGCTGCTGGCCGGCGTGGCGGTGGCGGTGGCGTTGACCCTTCTGAATCCGGCCGTCGAGAATCGAAACCCGGCCTACATCTTCCTGTGCGGGGTCGTGGCCATCTGCAGCATGATCCTGCCGGGCATTTCAGGTTCATTCGTCCTGCTCCTCATGGGCAACTACGAGTTGATCGTCTTCGAAGGAATCTCCCGAGCGCATCTTTCGCTGCTGGTCCCCTTCCTGGCGGGTTGCGCCATTGGATTGGCGGCCTTCAGTCACGTGTTGTCCTGGGTGCTCCGCGTCGCCAGGCACCAGACCCTGGCGATCTTGACGGGATTCATCGCCGGCTCGCTCGTGACGATCTGGCCGTGGAAGACGGCCCTCTTTCGGCTCACCGAAACCGGAGAAGCCTTGTTGAAGGACGGCCAGCCTGTCGTCTTCAAGTATCGCCCTGTCCTGCCTGAGGCCCTCGACACCGAGGTCGCAATCGCCCTGCTCATCATGGTCGCGGGCATCCTGAGCATCTGGGTGACCGAGCGTATTGCCGCCCGCTCGAAGGACTGACCATGGCCGAGGATCGCTTCGATTCCCAGTTCCAGACGCGAGAGACGGGCCTGATGGTGAAAGCACCGGCCAAGATCAATCTGAGCCTGCTGATCGCGGGCAAGCGACCCGACGGGTTCCATGAGATCGAAACGGTCATGGCCAAGATCGACTGGTTCGACGAGATCCTCATTGAACCGGGGCCGGCGGGCATTGCATTCGCATGCAAAGGGCCTTGCTGGGCGCCCGACGATAAGACGAACCTCGTCTATCGGGCGGCGGACCTGCTCCTGAAGAGCTGCGGCGTCCGTCCCGGCGTGAAGCTCACGCTCACCAAGAACATCCCGGCCGGTTCGGGACTGGGCTCGGGCAGCAGTGACGCCGCAGCCACCCTGGCCGGACTGAACGCGTATCTGAACCTGGGGCTCTCCCGACCTCATCTCATGGAGCTGGCCTCCCGACTGGGCAGCGACGTGGCGTTCTTTCTCAACGGCCCCCTGGCCTTCTGCACGGGTCGCGGGGAAAGAATTTCCGAAGTGCCCGCCAGGTTCGATTTCACTGCCCTGTTGATCCTGCCCGACGTAAACTCTTCCACGAAGGAGGTTTACGCACACTACCGTCACGATCCGGCGCTGTACGACCGCCTTCACGATCAAATCACCGCTCATCTGGAGGAAAACAGGCTTGATTTATTGGCGGGGATGTGCGCAAATATGCTTGAGAGCAGTTGCTTTCGTTTGTATGAGGAACTTGGAGACATCAAATATGCTGTCCAGACGCTCGGCAAAGGGCGAGTTTGCCTAAGCGGCAGTGGTTCGACGTTGTTCTGCATGATGGAGAATACAGACCCAGAACAGATCGATACTGCGAGAGACGCCATCACCGAGAAGACAGGCTGCAAGTGTGTTGTCGTGAGGAACAACCGATGGTAAGAGTTTGGGAGAGGCGCAGACATGAAGATAACGGAGGTCCGAGTCCGGCTGGTCGAGAACAAGGATGACCGGCTCAAGGCATTCTGTTCGATGACGATCGACCGCGAATTTGTGATTCGCGACATCAAGGTCATCGAAGGTCAGGGCGGGTGCTTCGTGGCCATGCCGTCCCGGAAGATGAGCGACCACTGCGAGAGGTGCGGCTGCAAGAACCATCTCAGAGCCAAATACTGCAACGGCTGCGGACGAGCCCTGCTGGGCGGCCGGACCAAGAAGGATCCGAACGGAAAAGTCAAGTTTCACGCCGACGTCGCGCACCCGATCAACATCGAGTGCAGGCAACGCATCCAGAGAGAAATCGTCTTGGCCTACAAGGCGGAGGTGGAGAGGGCCAAACTGCCGGGATACAAACCGATGGAAATGGATGTGGACGACGACGACGACGTTCCTGAGGTCCTCAGCTAGGCCGACGTCAGGCGATCAGATCCTCCAGGACCTTGTCCAACGCCATGTCTAGCCGGTCGGCGACGTCGTACTTGCCCTCGGTGATCTGACGGCGCAGTTGGAGCACCTTCTTGCGGCGGACGTCCGGCATCGACGCGATCTTCTTGAGCACCTGTCCCAGGGGGGTGTGGTTTATGTTGTCCAGGATCTGCTCCATAACCATATCCTTATCTTGCGAAAGATCCGCATCGAGGGGATTCACCCACTCCTGACGCTTTTCTGCAAACCCGTTGGAACCAAGGTCAGACATCCAGATCATCCTGTCCGATACTCTACTTTCTCCCGGTCGCACCTTACAGCCGAACGACCCACGACACCACAATATGTTGTATACTCCGCCGTTCTCTCTGATGTTCAACCCAGTATTGATATCGACACATGGCTTTTGAAAACTTTAGAGAAGTTCGGGGACGCAAGGGCGACTTTTTGTGCAGAATTTCCGCTGCTATACGGCCCTTCCAGGGCTGTTCCGAGGGCCTGCCCCCAAGGTATCCCGGCGGGAAACCTCCAATATGGCATTCTGTCGCTGGAGATCGCACGCCACGACAGGGAAAATGGGGAACCTACTACATGTAGTGATACATCGAAGTCCAGGTGTGTTAAGCAAGGGTATTACGGCAAGACGCACTTACCGAGGTCTGAAGGGGCCATTTTCCCAGCAACCCACTAGTAATAGTAGATAAAATGCAGGTCTGCCTCCCACTGGTCGGGCATCCCTTTTCGCCTGGTCAGTTTGATCCTGTCGCACTGAAGGTTCACATAGTTGGACTGCATGTGCGAAAGGAACTTGGCTGCCTGGATGATGCTGACGTCCTTAAGCTTGACGGTGGCGTCCTGTCGCTGCTTGCCGTTGACGATGATCTTCTGGGTAACCGAGACCGGGCACCCTCCCGGGATGCCGCACAGATTCGCAGCGCTCTCCACGGCCTTGCCGTAAACGAACTCCCCCACCACTCGGTTGGGGTCGGCTCCTTTCGTCCGCTCCGGGTCGAGTTTCAGAATGCCCAGAATGTGCGTCTGCCCTTCCATCAGTTTGTCATAGTCATCGGCGCAGGCCTCTTGCGTTCTCGGCAAATACACCGCCCAGACCAACAACGGCCACATGGCGATCAATACAGGGATCAGCAGGTAGTACAGGATCGGGTTGCGATGAAGATCACGCATGGTCAGGCCCCTTGTGTCCGTTTCTTGACGTTCAGCGTCACGGTGAACGCACCATCCTTGCCGAACGTCTGATTGCCCAGTTCGAACCCCTGCTTCGACAAGGTCTCAAACAACAGATTGGTCTCGGTCTGCCCGGAGGTGGCCCCGTTCAAGATGATCCCGGAGCCGGTGATGTTGATCGACTCGACGTTCAGATTCGTCCGTTTGGCACAGCCGTTCAAGGCCTGGAGCACCGTCGTCATCCGCGCCGACACCGATTCCTGGTCGGCGCCGACGCCGGTCTTCTCGGCATTGAGAATCCGCAGCGCACGTTCCAGATCGTACACCGCGGTCTTCATCGTCGCCGGGAGCTGTTTCTTGCCCGGCATGACCGCCAGGTAATCCGGCTCAAGCTTGGCCCGGATGATCTCGCGGTTCTGATTCTCCAGGAGCAGTCGGGAATGAACGAAGACCCCCAGAGACAACAGGAGGATCGTCATGGAGATGCTCAGGAAACGCACGGCCCTTTGCATGCGCATCTTCTTGCCCAGAAAGGGCATATGGTCGTTGCGCAAGTTGACGCTGTTGGCCTTGTCGGACAGTCCGAGGGCCGCCCCGTAGGCAAGGGCCAAATCCACCCAGTTCGGGCAATCGGTGATCTCTGCGGAGTCCAAACCCGCCATGGCCGCCAAGTCACAGGCATGAACGGGAAGGCCTGTCCTCTCTCCCACCGACTGAAGGGCCAGCTCGCCGCGAGTATCGAAAGCGTTGAGCACCCCAACCGATTCCCCCAGAGACAATCCCGCGGTCATCAGGGCCTCTCTGGCCAATAACGCAGTCCGATCCTGGGCAGGGCCAACCAACACTGTCCGAAGATTCACCAATTCCCGTCGGCCGGAAACCACGACGAGATACCCCCTGCAATCCGAGAGCACCGCGTACAAGGCGGCCTTTTCCGAATCCCCCGAATCTCCCATATGTTCCAGCAAATACCGCGAAAGGCAATAGACATCCGGATCGATGGCCACGGGATCGATGTTGTTGGCCTGAAGAGACTGGATGATCTCCGTCAGGATGGACCGCTGAGCGGTGAAAACGTCCAGTCGCGTCCCTTCTTCATCGCTCGATACGATCCGAAACGTAACGGAAAGGTCCGATACGTCCGTCGCAAGCGTCTCTTCGGTATCGAATCGGACGGTAGCCGCGATCTTCTTGGGATCGGTGAACTCGCTGGGCACCGAGTGCTGCATGAAGGCGGCGCAATCCAACGCAACTGCCGCTTCCGTGAAGCGGACCTTCCGCTCGTCGCACAGACGGGCGATTCGATCGCACAGGGCCTTTGGATTCGCCTCTTCGCCCTCGACGCGGACCGAGAAGCAATCGAGCAGTTTCCTGTCTCGGCCCTGCGAGGCCAGGCACACGACCGTCGCACGGTCCTTTCTCAGGTAGATTCCCAACTGATTTCCAGATTGCACGATGTCGATCTCCAAAAGGCATCAGACGCCACAAGTTCTTCGTCAAAAGCCGTCCCGACGTTCAGAACTCCGTTCAAGAATAGGGAATTAGTCGCAAATCACCGCGATCTGCTGGATCTTATCGCCCTCCCGGCTCACCGCCGCGACGGCCCCGGCCCTGGCCACCCCGCTGATGGCCGTGACGCGAATGGTGAAGACCGTGCTCGTGGCGGTGAGAAAACTGCGGCAGTCCTCGATCGCATTGCTGTACCCGAGAACCGCCTTCTTGATCTCGTTGACATCCTCGACCGGCTTGACCTTGCGTCGCTGGATGATCGCCTCGGCGATCTTGGGCGCATTCAGAACGCTGCCGAAGGACACCGCTGCTTCCAGAACGTGGCGGGGAGCGGTGTTGATGTTTACCTGCCGTGTGCCCCAGAGTCCCAGATACTTCAACGCCGATTCCTTGCGGCTGTCGCTCTCGATGCTCTGGCGGCTCAGCAGAGCAGAATTCACCATGCTACTGTGAAAGAGCGAGGCGAATTCCTTGTTCTGCTGCAAGAGCTGCTGCTCGGCCGTAACGGGCTTCTTGCTGACCGTCCGGCGCGCCACCGCGCTGGAGGCCGCGCCGCCGGGCGTCGGTCGGGTCACCCGGCTCTGCAGATTGGCAGGCACATTCACATCCACGGTCGTCGCCTTGAATTCCATCTTGAACGGCTTGGTTGCGCCGATCGAGACCAGGTCCTTGTTCAATTGCGCAATCTCCTGCGAGGAGTACCCCATCCACTCGCAGAAAGTGGTCCAGCCGGCGCCGGCCTCCTCCCGCAACTGCTCGTCGGCAAGCATCGCCCAACCCAACGGGTATTTGGCGTTTTCATCCTCGACCTCGACCTTGATCTTGGCCGTGCCGATCTCGAATTCAAGCGGCTCTGCCACCAGCGGCCATGGCGGACCGTACGGACCGGGAATTTGTACGTTCCTGCGATTGCCCAGACGCTCTTCACGCGAATCCGCATCGTTGCCGTCGTCGGGGAGGGCCTTCTTCTTGTCTGAGGTCTTCTTCCCTGTTTTCTGATCGAGGTCGGGTTCGACGAGACGCTCTTTGGCCAGATACAGTTCCATCTGATCCAGGAGTTTCTGATACTCCGGTTCGGTAAGAGCGAAGAGATCCGAGAAATCCGGCTCATTGGGTCGGCTGATCAACGCGAAGTCGAGCTTGTCCAGAGACGCCAAGGCGTACCGCATCCCCGACGCGCAGGCGTGCCTGGCGAGGCAGTAGTCGATGGCGTACTGGTCGCGATGCCGACGCGCAGCCACCCGGACGCTCAGGGTGTACCCCAGCGTCGCCAGGATGACCAGAATCACCAGCGTGATCAGCAGGACGATGCCTTGATCATCGCGGTCTTGTCTGTATGGGTGTCCGTTCATTGCTCGTCGATCCTCGAGGGGACTGAACGCTCGTCGTTCGATCGTTTGGGGCCCGTCCGCCGACATTCCGCTCGGCTGACGGCGTCCTTGCGCCGGAAGATCCCTGCCCCTGGGTTTCCTGTTGATTGGGGTCGTCCGACGCATTCGGATCTCCGGCCAGATCCGTAACGAACTTGATCTTCCGCACCGCGTTGACGACGAACGTCCGACTGACCTTCTGATCGTCGCGTACGTCGCGCGTACCCCGCACTGTCTCATAGGGCTCTGCGAAGGAAATCGTGACCTTCACCCCGGGCGGAGCCTCCGACGGCGGCCACTGATCGAGAAGCTCATCGCCCTTGATCGCCTGAACCTGGAAGAACGTCACGCCCCGGCAGATCGGCACGAGCGGGTAGTTCTTTTCCCAGTCTTGCCGCTGGTCTTCGAGCAGCTTGTCCTCCAGTCCCGCCCCCTCGCGACTGCGGTACACGATCAGGCCCGGGGTGGCGCCCCCGCTGTCGTATCCCGCCCGCCAGGTGATCTCCTCCAGAGTCTGCTCTTTGTTGTCCTTGTCATGGTACACGCGACGAAGGACCAGCTCAGACCGGACGAATCCGTTGTCGATTCCGCTGCGGACCTGCACGATCAGGTTCTCGACCCCCAACACGCGATTGAAATCCTCCGAAAACAATTGCAGGACCTCGCCGGCCAGAGATGCGTATTCGATCTTTTCCAGCACGCCGGCAGCCGCCCGGTTGGCCCGGTTGTAGATGTTCAGAACCGCCGTCAGGAGCATCCCGCCCAAGACCACGGTCACGAGCATCTCGCCCAGCGAGAACCCTGACGAACGTCTCTGTTGTCTGATGGTCGATTTCATACAGCGATCTCTATCGAATGATCCGGACAGATACTCCTTCTACCTCGACTTGGGCCGCTCCACAGCCTGGTTGGAACCCGCCTCGTCTTGCTGCCTGGAAGACGAGCCCTTGTCGCCGGACCCGGACAGATCGGCATCCTCTTCGAATCCGCTCTGCTGGGTCCGAAGGGTCATCGCCAGTTCGTCGATCGTCTCCACCTGTCGGGCCTTGGTCTGCTCGCTCGGCTGCCCTTCGCCCTCCACGAACAGATCCAGGTTGTATTTGATGAAACGGCCGTCCTCGGTCGTCAGCAATCCGTTCTCGATCCACTGTTCGAGAGTCTTGACGTCAATGCGGGCGTACCGGGCCGCGGCCTCCGCTGTGTTGAGGATTTGCTCGGCCTCCAGTCTTGCCCGTTCCTCGTCGCTCAGGATCGCCCCGGCCTGCTGATCGGTCAAGGGCGCGATCCAATGGGTCAGTTCGATCTTCTGTCTTTGATCCCTGGAATCCGTGTACTCGGCCGTGCAGACGGCGCGGACCCAGATTTGGCCGTTGACGGGCTCGGGGAACGCCTCGATCACCGTCTGCCACGAAACGACGGGAAACAGGTCGCTGATCCCATACTCGACGGATTCCTCCACCGAATCGCGAACCAGGACCAGTTCGAGGTTCTCGCGAACGATCTGAAAGGCCTCCATGCGGAGAGCCGAATCCGCAGCCGAGTTCACGCAACGGTTGATCACGAGCAAGACGCTCGAACTGACCAGGCCCAGGATCGCCAGCGCCGTCAGGACCTCCAAGAGGCTGAACCCTGCCCCTGCGGCCCGTCGCGCCGGTCGCTCTTGAACGAACGGGTTGTATGCGTTTTCGTACATTCCGTGTCGCCGGTCCCGATGCTCCTGCTCACTGGAGGAACGGGACTTCATCCTTTGCCTTGGGGGTCAACAGCGGCGGGTCTCCCGCCACCAGCTCAACCGTGGGGAGCAGCCGATTCACGACCACCGCATGGGGCTGCTCGCCCTCGTCGAGGAAGACGACCTTGCCGCCATAGGTCCAGCCCGCCGGGCCGGTCCGGAACTTGGATCGCTCGCTGTTGGTGTAATCGCCATCGTCGAATTCCACATACGAGAGCCGGCAGTTGCTCCCGAACTGTCCCTGCGTGATGATCTCCTCTTCCAGGACCTCCGAGAGATCGGACGAAGTGATCTCCCGCAGAAGATAGCTCTGGTCCGTCGGGTCGATGATCACCTCGTAGCGACGTCCGTTCTCGGCCGCGCTGAACGCGGCCATCTGCATCGTCGAGACGAAGTCCTGCACCTGCGACTTGAAACTCTGCCTGCGGAGCACGCCGAACAGATTCGTCATGGCCATCATCACGAGAAGCCCCAGCAGCGTCAGCACGACGATCAGCTCGACGAGCGTGAACGCCGCCTCGCGAGTCCGATGGACACGCGCCACGGTGTCAGATCCGGATCGGTCAGCTTGCGTCGGTGCTGTACAGATCCGCATTGTAGCCTTCCCCTTCCGGCTCGCCGTCGGCCCCGAGACTCTTGATCACGAAGGGCTTGCCGCTCTCCGGGTGGAGCTCGTAGATGAACTCGCGTCCCCAGCCGTCCTTGGGAATATCCGTCGTGTCCAGATACCCGCCGGGCCGCCAGTTGGCGACATCCGTCGGCTGCTGGACCAGGGCCATCAGCCCTTCGTCCTCGCCGGGCCATCGCGAACAGTCCATGTTGAATTCGTTCACCGCGGTATGCAGCAGTTTCAGGCTGGCTTTTGTGGTGACCACCTTGGCCCTGTCCACCTGGCCTACGAAGTTCTTGACGACCACCGCGGCCAGCAGACCGAGGATGATCAGCACCGCCATCAGCTCGACCATCGTGAAACCACGCCGATTCTGTCTTGTTCGATTCTCCTTCATAGTCCTTCAACTCCCAAAATTCTCAGTTGCTCACTGCCGAAATCCGCAGGATAGGCAGAATCGTGGCATAGGCGATCACGCCGACGACCGCCGCCATGATGATGATGATCAGCGGCTCCACCGCTGCGCTCAACCGTTCGACGACGACATCCGTCGAAGACTCCAGGTTCTCGCTGACGCTCTTGAGCATGGTCTCCAGCTCGCCGCTCTTCTCGCCGACGGCGACCATGTGCGCGATGGCCGGGTCGATGACGCCGCTTTCCCGCAAGGGGGTCGCAATGTCGGCGCCCGCCAGGATTCGCTCTCTGGCCTGCTGGATCGCGCGTTTCATGAGGCTGTTGCCGGTCGTGTCCGCGACGACGCGAAGCGATTCGGCCATCGCCAGCCCCGAGCCGATCAGCGTCGAGAGCGTCGAAGCGAACCTCGCCACCACGCGCTGCTTGATGAGTGGTCCGAACACCGGCAGCGAGAGCAGGAACTTGTCCCGCAGGTAGGCGCCCCGCTCGGTTCGGAAGAAGCGTCTGAACCCGATGAAGATCAAGGCGATGGCCCCGAGAAGGACGAACACCCGCCAGCTCGTCAGGACGTGACTGAAGTTCATCAACTGCTGGGTGATCCAGGGCAATTCCTGCCGGGCGGCCTGGATCTGCTTGCCGATGGGCGGAATCACCTTCGTCGTCAGGATCACGATGGCGCCCAGACAGAAGAACACCAGGACGATCGGGTAGATCATCGCCGTGAGGACCTTCGATTCGACCCGCTGGCGCTTCTCCATGAAGTTCGCGATGGTCTTGAGTCCTTCGCCGAGGGTGCCGGTGACCTCGCCCACGCGGACCATGGCCACGAAGATCACGTCGAAGTAGTCTTCGTAGTCCTTCAGGGCGTCGGTGAACGACTCGCCGGTCACGACCCGGTCGCGGATCTCCGTCAACGCGGTCTTGAACCGCTGGTCGGAGACCTGCATCGTCAGGACCGACAGGGCTTCCGTGAGCTTGATCCCGGAATTCAGGAGCGTGGCGAGCTGCTTGGTGAAATCGATGAGCTGCGACTTGCTCGTCCGGCGGAAGGCCGAGAACAGGGCTCGTTTTCCCTCCGCGGCCGAGGTGATCTCAGTGATGGAAGACGGATGCACGCTCCGCATCCGCAACTGCTTGCGGGCGGCGAACGGGCTTTCGGCGTTGAGAGTCCCCTTGATCTTCTTGCCGTTGCCCGCGATCGCGATGTATTCGTATCTTGGCATTGGAGTTCGTATCTTCGAGCCGGCTCCGGACCGGCGCCGGCTCAACCTATTCCTTGAAATCCGAAATCCGAAATCCGAAAATCGAGACAAATCCAAAATCCAAAATACCAATGACCGAAACGCATGGCCGGGCTCTATCTCGTTTTGAATTTCTCGGTTTGGAACATTCGAATTTGTTTCGGATTTCGATATTCGAGTTTCGGATTTTCCTCATAGATCCGCCTGCGTCACCCGGAGCACCTCGGCGACGGTGGTCTGGCCGGCGAGCACCTTGCGGGCTCCGTCCATGCGGAGCGTCTGCATGCCTGCCTCCAGGGCGACCTTCTTGATCACGCCGGCGGTCTCCTGCCGGTAGATCAGTTCCTGTATCTTATCGCTGATGAGCATCACTTCATAGATCCCGGTTCGGCCGCGATAGCCCGTCTTGAAGCATCGCTCGCACCCCTCGCCCACGTAGAAATGCGCGTCCGGGGTCGATTCGAGTCCGAGTTCGCCGAGCTGCTGGGCGGTGGGCTTGGCGGGCTTTTTGCAGTCCGGACAGATCCGCCGCACGAGTCGCTGGGCCACGATCGCGATCAGCGAGGAACTGACCAGGTACGGCTCGACCCCCAGGTCCAGCAATCGGCTGATCGCGCCGGCCGCGTCGTTGGTGTGCAGCGTGCTGAACACCAGGTGGCCGGTGAGGGACGACTGGATGGCCATGCGTGCGGTCTCTACGTCGCGAACCTCGCCGATCATGATCACGTCGGGGTCCTGGCGAAGCACGTGTCGAAGGGAGGTCGCGAACGTCATGCCTTTCTTGCTGGCGACCTGGATCTGGCTGATCCCTTCGAGCTGGTACTCGATCGGGTCCTCGATCGTGATGACGTTCTTCTCCGCGGAGTTGATTCGGTTCAGATAGGCGTAGAGGCTGGTGCTCTTGCCGCTGCCGGTGGGGCCGGTGACGAAGATCACGCCGTGGGCGCGGTTCAGCAGCGAGTCGAGTTTCTTGAGGTCGTCGGGCCACAGGCCCAGCTCGTCCAGGCCGTAGACGCCCGAACTCTTGTCGAGGATACGCAGCACGCAGCGCTCGCCGAAGCTGGTGGGCACGGTGCTGACGCGAAGATCGACCTCGCGCTGGCCCAGGCGGACGCTGGATCGTCCGTCCTGCGGCATTCTCCGCTCCGCGATGTCCATGCCCGCCATGACCTTGATACGCGAGATGATCAGAGGCAGCACGTTGCGGTTGAGGCTCAACACGTCGTAGAGGATGCCGTCGACGCGGTAGCGGATCTGGATCTTCGCCTCGTACGGGTGCACGTGGATATCGCTGGCCCGCATCTGCAGGGCGCGGAACAGGATGTCGTTGACCAGCCGGATCACCGGCGGGCGGTTCACCACGTCCAGCAGGTCATCGGAACCCGAGACCTCGTCGACCAACTGGTCGAGGTTCTGGGAATCCAGTTCCTCGGCCACCTCTTCGATCACCGTGCTCCGCTGCTGGTAGGCGACGTCGATGACCGCCGTGATGACGGCCCGAGTCGAGACCGCAGGCCGGACCGGCAGATGCGTCATCTTCGAGACGTTGTCCAGCGCGTGGGTGTCCAGCGGCTTGGAGAGCACGACCGTCAGTTCTCCGTCGTCCTGCCCGGACTTGACCCCGACGAGATGGTGATGCTGGGCATAGGTGGCCGGGACGTTCTGAATGAACTCCGAAGGCACCTGCTGGTCCGATATCTCCGACAGGTACTGCCACTGGAGGGCCTCCGCGAACAGCTTGAGCACCACGTCCTCGGTGTAGAACGGGCACGTGAGCAGGACCTCGTCCACTCGGCCCTGGCCCTTGTTCTCGTCCAGGTACCGGCCCAGTTGCTCGGCGTCCAGCAACCCCGTTCGTTTGGCGGTCTGTATCAACAAGTCCTTCATACGTTCGTCAGATCCATCAGGCGTTCATTTCAGTCGGTCGCGTCATCAATGCGTGTCGAGGACCTTCGCCGGATCGACAGGCCTGGGCTTCACACCCGGCCAATCCTGATACTTCTGAAACTCCAGCTCGTGTCTCTCGAAGGCCATTCGGTTTCTATCGGACAATTCCTTCAGGTCCTTCATGCCGTGGGCGAACGCCCCTTCGGGACGGATCACTTCGGCCTTGACGAACACGTACAGCTTGCTCTGGTTGTCCGAGTTGCTGATGGTCCGGAACAGGCCGCCGACGAGCGGGAGGTCTCCCAGGATCGGCACTTTCGAGCCGCCCTTGTTCTGGTTCAGCTTGACCATGCCGCCGAGGATGATCGTGCTGCCGTCCGGCACCGTCACCCCGGTCTTCAGCTCGCTGGTCGTCGTGTTCGGCGGCGCCTCGTTATCTTCCGTAGGCCGGAAGTCCGACCGCGTCAACTGGATGTCCAGCCGGAGCAGATCACCCTCGCTGATGTGCGGCGTGATGCTGAGTTCGATGCCGGCGTCGTATGGGTCATAATCCACCGAGGTCTGGACGGAGGTGCTCGGTTGTCCTGCATTCGCGGTATTGAACGGAACCGACGAAGTCTTCCGCACATATGTGATGTCCGCGGTCTTGATGTTGCCGGGCTCATTGTCGTTGACCAGGATCTTCGGCTTGGCCAGGACGCGTCCGTAGTTCTTCGACTGCATCGCCGTCAGCAGGGCGTTGATGTGACTGTCCGCGTAGTAGCCGGTGAACTTGCCGCCCTTCGTCTGCGCACCGACGAGGTGATCGCGTCCGGCGGCAGAAAGGTCCGCTGGCGTCGTCAGAGCCTTGATCGCGTTGCCCGTGGCGCCGGCGATCGCGTCGGAACTCGCCAGGTTCGGCCACATCTCGACCAAGTTCAGATCGTAGTTGAACAACTCAGTCTTGGTGACCTCCACAAGCGTCACGTCGATCAACACCTGAGGCCGGCGCTTGTCCAGTTGCTTGATCAGGCTCTGCATCCACTCCTGGTTCTTCTTGCTGGCGTACACGATCAGCGAGTAGGTGTTCGGATCGGGCACGATCGCGATTTCCTCCTGACGCTTGGTGACGACCTTCTCGATCTTGCCGTCCTTGTCCTGCTGCTCGGTCGATTCCTGGATCAGGTTCTGAAGGATCTCCGCCAGGTGGGAGGGCGAAGAGTTCTCCAGGGGATAGATCTTGTACGGAATCTCTTCCAGATCCATTTCGCTGTCCACATACCCGATGATCGCCGCGATCTTGGCGTGCTGCTCGGGCGTTCCGTTGACCAGGAGCGCGTTGTTCGACTCGACCACCACGACCTGCGGCTCTCCCACGAGTCCCTCATCCGTCAGTTCCGTTCCGGTGACCGAGGCAGTCCCATCCGCCACGCCAGGCTGGCCGGGCCGGGCTGGGGTCGTGGGCTGGCCGGTGATGCGGGAACCGCTCTGCGACTGCCGCTGCGACATCCCCCCCTCGGGCACCCGACGAATGATGCCCAATTCCTGAAGCTTGCGGGCCACTTCCTCCGCGTCGACAAACTTGATGCGATAGAGCTGCAAAGCCCGCAGTTCCTGTTGCGCGATGTCCAGGGCATCGACCAGCTCTTCGACCGTGTTCAACTGTTCTTCCTGGCCGATCATGAGAATCCGGTTGGTCCGCTCGTCGGCATCCAGATACACGCCCGGCTTGGTCTCCTGGGGAGTCGCGCCCCGGGCCGCGGCCAAGTTGGCGCGACGGGCCGTTTCCGCCGCGCGGATCGTGGCCAACCGCGTGCGGTAGGCGACATCCGATTCGCCCGGCAGTTTGGCCGGATTCTCCGTCGCCACCTCGGAAACGCCGATGGTCACCGAAACGTTTTCAAGCTGCTCGGCCAGCGCCTTGACCTTGTCCGCCAGCGTCTTGGCCATGGTGTACCGAAGCTGACGGTATTTGAACTTCCTCGGCGCGCCCGGCTGATCCACCAGTTCCAGCAACCGTTCGATCCGGCCCATGCGGTGCGCGTAGGCGGTCACGATCATCTTGCGGCTCTCGGCCATCGGAGTGACCTGGATCGCCAGACCCATGCCCTGGAGCAGGTTGTCGGCGCTCGAATTGTCGATATGCTTGAGTGAAAAAACCTTCTGGACCACCGCGTTGCCGGCCTGCACCGGGTCGGCGCCCTCCAGCAGCAACTCGGGATCGGCCTTCTGGGCTTCCACTTTCGGCATGACCCGAATGATGTTGCCCCTGTGACGGGTCATGACCAGATCCTTGTCCTGCAGTGCCGCTTCGAGCAGCGGATAGAGGTCCTTCTTCTTGACCTGGCCCTTGAGGCTGCCGTTGAGCTTCCAGACGACTTCGCCGGCGACCTTCTGCGGATCGTAGAGATAGCTGAGGTTCAGGTGCTTGCCCACCAGGTCCAGCAGATCGATCACCGGCACCCGCTCAGGCAGGTTCAGCGTGAGGACCTCTTCGCCGTCGGGCAGCGAAGCGGGCTCATAGAGCGACGACGACACGGGCGGCACAGACGCCATCGGCGTCAGTCCCAGGGGACCGTTGCCATCCATGATGGACTTGGGCTCGATTCTCGGCGCCGTGATCCGTCCGGCGTCGGAGGGCACGATCTGCCCCGGCGCCAAGCCGCTGCCTCCGGTCGCGGGCCTGGCGGCCACCGCCTCGGGAAGGCTCTCATCGGGGACATTCTGATCCGACGCAGCGCCGACATGCTGAAGTCCGGCGGGCACGACCGCATCGAGGCCGTTGGCGTCGCCCATCGCGTCCGCTCCCTCGGACAGGGGACGCGAACCCGCCCTCGGCTCGCCCTGACGCTGGGCCCGAAGCTCCGCCGCTCGACGTCGCATTTCCTGCAGTTCGCTGGGCAGCATGGAGAACTTGGGCTCTCCATCGAGAGACGTTTCGAGCATCGCGGCCGCCTGCGAGAGTGAAACGCTCGGGGCCTTGGCCGGACTGGAGACGGTCCGTCGCTCCCTCAGAATGTTGGGTCCGAGCTCCACGGCGTATCGGATATCCTGCATCTGCATCGTCGAGGCGATCACGACGACGTTTCCGTTGTGGACGTCGACGATGGCCCTCATCTTGGTCTTGTCTTTGGGCGGATGGGCGAACGTGCCGACGGACACGCCGCCGATCGCCGCCGCGATCTCCGCCTGGGACGGGGTCGCCGGCGTCGCGGGCCCGAGCGTGCGGACGTCGAACTCGATACGCGCGTCCACGAGTTCCAGGACCGCCGCGGCCTTCTGCAGTTCGACCTCGTCGCCGGTGACCAGCAGCGAGTTGACCCCCGGCATCCTGGATACGGTCGCGATGTTCAGTCGAGTCAGGAAGTCCCGGCCCTGTTCCGGCGTAATGTGCTGCAACGAGACCGCGACGTGGCGAATCCCGCCCGACAGGGCGGTCTCCTCGGCCGCCTGCAGCGACCCGGCGCACAACGCCAAAACGCAAAGGACGACTGTTGCGAACGATTGACACCGTTCCTTTGGGAGGACTAGCCTTTCCATCATTTCGTACCTCGTATCCAAGTCACCCTGCTCCATTACTTCGACGTCAGTCGAGAATCCAATACTTCAATACGAGAACGCCGACGCGGTCGCGGCGGACACACCGTCCTCCGGATGGACCGAGCATGCGGCGTCATCTACTTAGTCAGACAGGGAGAAACCATGAAAGTTCCCGCGTCGCCCAGAAAAAACGTGACCGCCAGCACTGGCGCCGGCCGGAGACGGCCGAGCGTAAGCGAACGCAGGGGTTCTGAGGTCTGTACCGGTTGCACACGGGAAAGGACCGGCGCGTCGGATAACCACATGATGTCGAAAGCCGACTCGCCAGGGGGGATTCATCGAGACGGCAAGGGGGTACGGAGAAACCCGATCCCGCCCGCCGGGGATTCGGGAAATTCGCTCTTTCGGGGACTAGCGATTCTGCCCTTCGCGTGCCCGCTCGTTGTCCTGGACAATCTGGTCGCCCAGGTTCTCCAGTTTCCTCGTCTCCTGCGGACTGACGCGGGACGACCTTATCTCGGACATCAGCTTGTTGGCCAGAGCGATCCGGTCGGCCGCAGTGGCTGCGTTGGCGTCGCCGGAGGAGCTTTGCATCTTTCGATATTTCTCGACCAGCTCACTGACGGCCCGCTGCTCTTCCTCGGTCATCTTCGAGGAGCCGTTCCGCATCGCGGCTGGAACCGGCTGCGGCACGCCCTGGGGCACAACCGCGGGAGATTCGCTGATCTTCACCGGGATGGAAGACCTCGCAGGGACAGCCTGGGGAATCGGCGTCTCCGTTGGGATAACTGCCGCCTCGTCCGCGGTCATCAAGCTCACCCGATCCACGACAGCTTCCATCGACACTTCGCTCTCCCGCTGCCCATCCCAGCACAGCAGCGAGCCTTCACGCACCTCCTTGATGGTCAGATGGCCGATCTCGCTGCCGGACTGAACCCACTGGTAGGTGTTGTCGGGAAGACGGATATAGGCGAAGGACGCGCTCGGATTCGAGGTCGAACGACTCGTTCCGAGCAGCGTGAACTTGGCGGTGACCGGCGCCCTGGGAGCGGGTCCCGGCGTCACACGAGCGGGAGGCTCGGCGCGGGCCACCGGCCTGTCCTCGATCACAGGCTTTGGGTCGATAATGTCCTTGAAAAGCTCCGCCTGCTTCACCAGCGGCGGTTTGGTGTCCTGGTTCGGCGCATTCCGATCCCCGTGCAGTTCCTGAAACCGTTCAACGGCGCCGGGCGACGACTGCACCCTGCCGATTCGCTGATCGTTCTTGCTGTCGAGATGGATCAACGCGACAGGTCCGAGAACCGAAGCCAGAACCAAGCCAGCGAAAGCCACCGCGGCCAAACCCGTTATCTGCAATATCTTGACCATAAGGACACCCCTTCCCTAGTCTTTGACATTGCCGACGGCTGCGGGTTCCCTCCAATGGACAATTTTCTTCATGTACTCCTCCTCGTGTCCGGCAAAACCGGTGCTCTTCTCCGGGGTATGGCACGTCAGACAGCTCATCTTCGGCTCCCGCGTAGGCTTTTGGCCGAACGAGGCGATGTGCTCGGAGCCCGGACCATGGCAGTTTTCACACCCTACGTCCTTCAAGTGCGGCGTCTTTTCCTCCGTGATGTAGCCGCTGTCGAATTCCATTCCAATCACATGGCAGACCACGCATTCGGGATCGCGATCCGACCCCACCCTCTTCAGCGAACTCAGGGCGTCCGCATGGGGTTTGGTCAGCCACGCATCGAATTCGTACTGGTGGCACCGCTTACAGGACTGCGAACCCGTGAACGCCAGCCCCTCGGGCAGCGGAATCCTCGGATAGCTCTCCAGCAGGTTGGCGGCGCCGACCAGTTGCTGATACTGCTTGTACAGTCGGACAAGGGCGGGATCGTCGGGCAGGTCTTCGGTGACCGGGATATCCGCAAACCGCAGGGTGGGCCTGCCGCCGGAGGCCGGGATGGCGACGTCCAGCCGACAGATGTGGCGCCCCAGACGCCCGGTCGTGACCACCATGGGCTTTGCGCCCGGCCCGCTCAAGAGCACAGGCTCGTCCACCTCCGACGGGCAGACGATGCAATCGACGCCCGGCGCCCTGGCCGCGACATCCGCCAGCAGGCTGCTTTCTCGGGAGCGAAGAATCAGGATGTTGACGGTCGTGTCCCCTTCCTCTTTCGAAAAGATCTCTCCCACCCGCTCCAGCGGGGTGATCCGCGGATCCAACGTCGCGACTTTGACGGTCACGCCCTGGTCCGGAAATCTCTTCGTGAACACCTGAAGCGAGGCATCCCGATCCTTCAGGAGCGTGAACGCCCGCTGCGGATTCATCAATAAGCCCAGACGCTCGGCCATGGCGATGTCCTCGTCCGTCAGGCAGACTGCGTCATAGTCCAGAAGCCGAAGCGCCTCGAACAGAACGCGGAACTTGATGAGATCCTGTTCTCCATCGCCGGCGGCGAAGCTCCCGGTATCGACGACCACCCGGTGCGAGGCAGGCGTCCGGTCGAAAATCGCAGGACGCTTTTCCAGGCCGCCAAGCTGGCCGCCGGAGCAGCCGCAGGGACGCAGCGAGCCCAGCGTGTTTCCCGTCAGAAAAACCACGAGCGGAGCGTCGCTGTCCGCCTGGCCTGCAGGCGGGTGGGGCGCAGTGGTTTCCGAGGGGCAGGACAGACACGCCAGGAGCAGGCAAGTTCCTGCCAATGCGAGAGTTATCTTCTTTTGCCCCAGAGCCGGGCAGGCGCTTCGGGCGACCATCAGACGAGCGTTCAACACCTGGGATCATCCCCCTGCATAGATCCCGCGGAGGGGGATCGACACGGTTTCGCTGCCCTTGATCTTCACTTCGATCACGTCCGCCAGCAAAGCCTCTTCTTCTTTCCGCTGGGGAGCTTTGATCTCGATCCGCAATTCCTGGCGATCCTCCAGTTTCTTCCGCTCCACAAGCGTGACGATCCCGCTCTGGGACGAGACGGACTCGACCTCGAAATCGTCCTGGTAGTTGCCGAAGATTTCGAGTCGCTCCTGAACGGTCTCTCCGGCCCGCAGATTCCAGATCACCAACTGGCCCGGATTGACGGTGAACTCCGGCAGGACGTCGAACTGTACGCGGATGTTGCCGCACTCCGGATGCGTCAGGTTGACGCTGATAACGCCTCGAACGTTGCGGGGGAGCTTCTCCATGTCCGCACGGGGTTTGAGCACAAACTCCGTCGCCATGACGTTGGGATCGAAATCGGCCGACAGCACGTTGGCGGTGGAGCGGAAACTCGTGATGGCGAACGGTTTTCCGTCGAGGCTGCGAAGCGTGACATCCTCGCAGGCGGCGTTCTCCCTCTGGAGGAACAGCCTGAGCCTTTTCGGCGTGGACTCCACACGACGCACGATGGCCGCTTGGATCGTGAACGAGACGATGACCTGGTCGGGATCGTTGGTCCGCATGCGGATTTCCCGCGTAATCGCAGGAATCGGGCTCGAACCGGTCTCGTACGAGAATTCCAGGGCCCCGGTCTGGCCTGGGGCGAATTCCTGACCGGCCTCCACCCCCTTGACCGAAACGCCGCAACACATGTGGACCTGGAGGATCTTCAGCGGAGCTTGGCCGGCATTGGTGAACTCAAACCGCCCGGTGCATGTGGCGTCTGTTCCGACCTCTCCAAGGTCGATGACAGGCTCCTTGATAGCAATCCGGGGCGCCAGCACAGTCGCTTCGATCTGGACCGGCTCGACCGAACGGGCCGCTTCCACAGGCTTGTCGGCCACGGGTTCTTCCACCACAGGTCTTTCAACCACGGGCTTCTCGGTCGTCGCCTGACCTTGACAACCTGCCAACAACCCTGCCAGAAACAGGGACGCCACCCAGCGACATCGCGATGAATCTTTCATATTCAGTCTCCGTCGGGCCAACATCGAGTCATCCCCCCGCATAGAACCCTCGGAACGGTATCGAGACGGTTTCGCCACCTTGGATCTTCACGTTCAAAACGTCGGCAGCTATCGTAGTATCGCCCTCTTTGGGAGGGACCTTGATCTGAACCTGCAGTTGATAGCGGTTCCCGACCTTCTTCTTTTCGAGCAGCGTGATGCGGCCATTCTGGGACGAAACGGATTCGATTTCGAAATCGTCCTGGTAATTGCTCAGAATCCACACCTCCCGCTGGACGGGCTGATCCGGCCGCAGATTGAAAATCATCAGGTTCAGCGGATTGACCGTGAACTCAGGCAAAACGTCGAACAGCACTCGCAGATTGGCGCACTCCGGATGCGTCAGGTCGATGCTGACCGAGCCCTTTCGGTTGGTCGAGAGCTTCGCCATTTCGACGCGTGGTTTCAGCACGAATTCGGTGGCCTTGACAGCCGGATCGAAGTCGGCCGAGATCACATTCCCGATCGATTTCACGCTGGTGATGGAGAAGGGTATGGCGTCCAGGCTGCGAATCGTGATGTCGCGGCAACCGGCATTCTCCTTTTTGAGAAAGAGCGTGATCCTCAGGGGATCGACCACCACCCGGCGCACAATGGAGGCCTTGATGACCAGCGACACCAGGCTGTGTTCGGGATCGTTCGTCTGGAGGCGGAGTTCCCACGTCCGACCGGAAACCGGCATCGAGCCGGCAGGAAGCTCGAATTCCAGGACGCCGCGTTGGCCGGGGGCGTATTCCTGACCCGCTTCGACTCCTCGCGTCGTAACTCCGCAGCAGCCATGGATTTGCAGGATCTTCAAGGGGGCGTTGCCGGCGTTCGTGAAGCGGAATTCGCCTGTGCGTTTCGAATCCGTGCCGATCTCCCCCAGATCAAGGAGAGGTTTCTCGATCGCGATGGAGGGCCTCAGAACGACTGGTGGAACCTCGACCAGTTGTCCCGTCGAGATCGGCTCCTCGGGGGAATCGGGTCCCGCGGGATCCACCGTGGGAACCTCGACGCTCGTCGAGCGATCGACTTGCGCAGGCAGAACGTCCCCCTGAGAGGCTTCACGCCGGCACCCTATCGACGCGCCGGCCAGCAAGCACATTGCCAGAAGCACCCAATCAACGCAAGAATTCCCCCCTCCTCGTCGGGGAAAACCCCCGAGAATCCACCCGTTTGCGGTCATTCGTGAACTCCCAAAATGGAATCGGGCTGAGCGACCTTCCAGTCGTGCGTATTGTATCGTAGGACGGCTCTTCTCGCAAGAAGTTCTCTCCCGACCGGGCAAAAGGCGGGAAATCGCAAAATTCCACTTGAAAAGCCGGACCCGAACGGTAGAATCGTTGGTTTCGAGAATCTTTCGGAGCAATGGATATGAAGGAAAAAATACACCCGAAGTACGATAAGGTTGTGGTTCGTTGCGGTTGCGGCAACACGTTCGAGACCCGCAGCACGGCCGATGAGATCCACGCCGAAACCTGTTCGATGTGCCACCCGTTCTACACGGGCAAGCAGCGATTCATGGACACCGCAGGACGCATCGAGCGGTTCCAGAAGAAGTACGGCACGTCGTACATGAAGAAGGGCAAAGAAGGACAGCAATAGCTGCTCCGGCCGAGTATCTGACGAGCTCCTGCTCCCGGAACCTGGGGCAGGGGCTTTTCTTATGCCGGGAAGGCTTCGGCCCCGCCATGAGCGGGCCGCGTTGTGTTTTCGCCTGTGCACCTGAGTGCCAATGAACAAAGAACACGACCACCTGTTGGCCCTGCTTGACGAGATCGATGCGCGGTATGAGCAGGTCGAGCAGCAGATCTCCGATCCTGCCGTCTCCCGCGAGCCGTCCAAGCTCATTGCGCTCTCGAAAGAGCGAGGCAAGAACCGCCCGATCGTCGTGAAGTACCGCGAGTACAAGAAGATGGCAGGCGAACTGGCCGAAGCGCAGCAGATCGTTGCGGACGAGACCGCGGACGCGGACCTTCGCGCCATGGCCGAAGAGGAGGTCGAGCAACTGACGGGCCGCAAGGACCTGTTGCTGGATGAGCTCCTGAACACCCTGATCATGGCCGACGACATGCACATCGACTCGGTCATCATGGAGATTCGCGCCGGCACCGGGGGCGAAGAAGCCGCTCTCTTCGCCAGGGACCTCTACGACATGTACAGCCGCTACGCGGCCAGTCGCCGCTGGCGCATCGAGCAGCTCGACCTGAGCCCCTCGGACATGGGCGGTTTCCGCGAGATCATCGTCAACGTCAAGGGCGAAGGCGTTTGGGCGGAACTGGGCTATGAGGGCGGCGGCCACCGCGTTCAGCGGGTGCCCGAGACGGAGGCGCAGGGCCGCATCCACACCTCCGCGGCCACCGTCGCGGTGCTGCCCGAGGCGCAGGAAGTGGATGTCCAGATCCCTCCCTCCGATGTGATCGAGCACGTCAGCCGGTCCAGCGGGCCCGGCGGCCAGAACGTCAACAAGGTCAGCAGCGCCATCCGTCTGGAACATATCCCGACCGGCATCACCGTCAACATGCAGGAGGAGTCCAGTCAGCACAAGAACCGTGCCAAGGCCTGGCGAATCCTGCGAAGCCGCGTCTTCGAGCTGTACGAGAACCAGCGCCGAGCGGAACGCGATTCGCAACGCCGCGACATGATCGGCTCGGGCGACCGATCGGAGAAGATTCGGACCTACAACTTCCCCCAGAACCGCGTCACCGACCACCGCATCGGCCTGTCGCTGTACAACCTCGACAAGATCCTCTCCGGGAACATGGGCGAGTTGATCGAGGCCCTGAGGGAACACGACCGGCAGCAAAGGTTGAAGAACCTGCACTTGTCGCCCAAGGCAGGCGCTCCGGCGACCAAGTAAACAGAAAAGGAAGAAATCCGAAACTCGAATATCGAAATTCGACCCCGCCCTGGCGGGAACGTCAACAAACTCAAATGACCAAACAGAAGAAAGCTCAAGACAGAGCATCCGATAGGCTGTAGCGTTTCCGTCATTTGGATTTCGGTACTTTGGATTTGTTTCGGATTCCGATATTCGTGCTTCGAGTTCGATCTATGGTTATCGTCGTCACAGGAATGGTGGGCCTCAACAAGAAGAGCTATCTTGAGGAGGTCTGTCGATACGCCCAGCGACAGGGTAAGCCGGTCGAGCTTCGCAGCGTCGGCGACATGATGTACGCCGAAGCGCCGGACGTGCCGCCGGGCAAGATCCTGGACATCTCTCTCAAACGATTGGCCTCGCTGCGCCGCAGCGTGTTCAAGGACATCATCGTCCGGGCCCGCCAGGCGCCCAATCTGATCGTCAACACCCACGCCACCTTCCGCTGGCGGCACGGGCTTTTCCCCGCGGTCGATTTCGACCAGATGCGACAGCTCAACGCGGACATGTACATCTGCCTGGTCGATGGCGTCGTCGCGATGCACCGCAGGCTCGTGGATCAGCACGCGGTCGAACACAGCCTCAAGGACCTGATCGTCTGGCGGGAAGAGGAGATCATCAGCACCGAGATGCTCTGCAAAGGCATCAACGACCAGGTCCCCTTCTACTGCCTGTCCCTGGGCAGCGACGAGCCGACCGTGGACACCTTCTACCGCCTGGCCTTCGAGCGGAATCGCAAACGAGCGTACCTGAGCTTCCCGATGACCGCGGTGGCCCGACTCCAGAGCGTCATGGACGAGATCGGCCAGTTCCGCAAACGGATGAAGGACCTGTTCATCTGCTTCGATCCAGGCGACCTGGAGGAGTCCCACCTGCCCGCCATCGCCCGCCAGGCCCGCGAACAGGGCCTCAAGACCGCTGAGTTCACAGCGGGATGCGAACGGGCGATCCTGGACGTCGAGGAGGTCCTGCAGATCGAGCGGGACATCAACAACCAGATCTACGCCCGCGACTTCCTGCTGATCGACCAGGCGGACATGATCGTCAGTTTCGTGCCCGCCATGCCCGACGGCCGGGCCGCCATCTCCAGCGGCGTCGAGCGGGAACTCCAGCACGCCCACGAAGCCGCCAAGGAAGTCTACGTGATCTGGACAGCCCAGCAAAGCCCCTCCGTCTTCGTCACTCAAACGGCCAACAAGGTGTTCTCCAGCGTCGATGAAGCCGCCGAGTTCCTTCGGAGACGATACTAGAAGGCCAGTGAATAGGGGCCGGAGTATGACCAGTGCCTATGGAGACACATCGACTCACCACTGATGAACGCTGAGCAAAGCGAGAGAAGGACGGACATGGCTGATACGGGAAAACGCCCGCCACATGAACTGCCGACATATCTTAAGCCACTGCTCGAACCGACTCCAAGCAGCATCGCCAAGCTGCTCGCGGTCTGGGACGGCCTTTCTACCGAGAGACACCTTGAGATACTGGGCCTGTACGAGCATTTGGAGACATATCCGTTCTTGCGTGATCGCGTCTACAGGAAGGCGTTGGAAAGCGACAACGCATATGTGCGATATCTGGCGGCCAAACACCTGTATAGATCTTGTGAGCCATCCCAAGAGCAGACTGGCATCAACAAACAAATCGCGGAAGACCGCGACCCATTGGTCCGATATTCCTATCTAGAAAGAAGCTTGGGGATAATAGGTGACCGAGACCTTGATGATCCAGTGCAATTCTTCGCCCTTCCTCACGCAGCGCGTCTGGCCAAAGTCCAGGGCTTGTGGCGTCCCGGCGAGATTCTGGCGAATCTCGTCCGCCATGCTGTCGAACATGAGTTGAGAACTGGGAAGGTCTCAGAGAACGAGCTAGCGGAGATCCTCTTGGATTGTGTCGCAAAGCCCGCATTCCGAGAAACACATGCCCTTAATCTTGGCAGTTACGATGGGTATGGGGAGTACTCAAAAGGCACGAGTGTGGTCGCTTTGTGGCATTTGGTCCCGGATGTCCCTTCGTTTATGTCGTATATCCTGCTGCATTACCTCCCTGAATCGGCTGGACTTCAAACGGGGATTCCGCCCGAAGTCCTTGAGCGGATGACAGATGCGCAACTCGAAGTATTGCTCTCGCGGAGGGACATCACGCTGGAAGGCCTGAGAAAGCGACTGTTCTTTGATGGGGCGACACAGCAGACTCGAGACTGCCCTTCTGGCTTGTTCTCGGCGGCTATCTCATACAACTTCGATCTCACATATGAGGAATTCGCTGTCATACTGAACAGACCAGAGGAGGAGAGGGCACGTTTCCTGAATAACCTATGTTTTGCCTACGACCTAAGTCTCTGCCTTCGTCAGGCCATTCACGATTTGCTGCTCCACTATGACTGGTCTGATATGAGATGTTCAGGAGGAGCGGAATGGGCCAAGAGATCCTTGGAAGACGGGCTTGAGCGAGTGCGGCGTGAAGCCTCCGCCAGGAAGAAAAAGGAGGTTAACGAGTGGCGATTGTATCAACTGGCTAGAATAGCCGTGCCATGGAAACAAGATAGAGAGGCCTACCCTCCCGAAGAGGATCTTGGATTCCTCGCCGAACACATCCACAAGGGAGACACTTGGGCCACGTTCACGGCTTTCTCTCGTGCATGGGCCGAAGATTGGCAGAGGATCAAGAAGCAAGGCTTGGAGGAGGTTATCGAGCGGCTATTCCCCATAGACCATGAGTCTTGACTAATGGTTTGTTGAGGTATAACCGAAAGTTGTGGATGGAGTGGCTGGGAGAAGCGGCGTATCATCCTTGAGGTTAGACGAAACGGTAGGAATCAAGGAAAGGATACGCCACATGGAACAGAGTACGTTACCGGCCGAGT